>OIWT01000313.1_pt1 | contig 70728 bp, 57 predicted proteins | sample 1587701 | NCBI WGS metagenome assembly OIWT01 (sample SAMEA3888904, study PRJEB22519) | human gut metagenome | biome: human gut; feature: human-associated habitat; material: faeces | place: Denmark | collected 2009
AGATAGATAGCCTGAATGCGCAAATTATCCGTCTGGACTCCAATCTGAAGGACAAGGACGCCATCATAGAACTATTAAAAGAAAGAAGACAATGATATAATAAGGTATAACGCAACTTTCTATATAATTCTATCAAAGCATGGATTAAGGTCGCAAGAAACTTAGATCAATTCTGTTCTTACATTGGAATTTATAGTAAAAGTTGATTGGTGCATATAGGCAGTGAGATTACGAGAGCGTAAAAAGCCACTGACTATTATGATTTAGAATGTGCCACAAAGTAGGTTCTGCTATAGACTCAGACTAAGGTCGGGTTAAACAAATATCCGCTTACTGTCGGCTTACACTTTTATATTAAGCGTTTGTATATCAGTGTAGTATTAGTGAGGCGCAAGCTGCTGTAGAAGATACTCTCTAATTTATATCTCTCACAAATATGGCCTTGACATTCGTTGTGAAACGAGCGTCAAGGCCGTTTTTTTATCCTCTTGAAGCATGGATACTGTCCACCCCTACTTCTCTTTACTTTTGAATGGTATTCGAATTCTGATTATACGCCTTCGCCACGCAACGCCATTCACCACCCATCTTCATCAGCAGCAAATAATCAGTGAAGTCAATGCGGCCACCCCATTTCTCTTCCAGCACGCGGACCACGGCAAGGGTCTCCTCCACATCCACCACGTCAACGCGTGCCTTGAAGTCATCACCGGCTCCGACAGTATCCACATTGTGGTAGAACTGCTCGATGCTACCATGCTCCAACTTTCCGTCCAGATAGCCAAACAAGACGGCTTCATCAATAAACAGTTCCTTAGCATACTTGCTGTTGCCTTCTGCTACACTTTTCACAAACTTCATGGCTGCTTCTTCCACAGCCTTGTACGCTTCGATATTAGCTCTCATAGTTTTATTATTTAATAGATTTGTTATGACAACACAAAAGTATCGGATGCCATCCATCTTCACAAGTACCGAAAAATTATTCATATACTGAAAAATTTTTCGGTATATCCCAGCTTCGGCAATTATCATTACCTTTGCTGCATAACATTTTACAGAGCCGAACCATGTATGAAAGAAAAATACCTGTCGACTTGGAATGCCCCTTGCGACTTACCATGAGCCTGATTGATTCGAAATGGAAATCTTGCATCTTGGACGAACTGCGTCATCGGACCTTACGTCCAAGCGAACTTCACAAGATATTCCCCGAAGCCACACCTCGTGTACTCGATTTACAACTAAAGGAATTAGTGGAAGACGGACTGGTGTCCAAAACCATTTATCCTGAGCTGCCTCCTCGTTCCGAATATTCCATCACGCCGTTGGGCATGACCTTGATACCCCTCATTGACGCCATGATTGAGTGGGGAAACCAACATAAAGAGTTGTTTGAAAAGAAATATGGCAAATGAAGAAGGATTATCCCTGAAAGATTAAATCCCCATCTGGGCTATTGCACATAAAATACAATAACCCATACCTCTCCCAACAACCTTTTTGTCTGTCGCAGTCATGGCAATCTGACTATCGCGATTCACTCACCTTCATCTTCGCGATCGTAAGGAGGTCATGATCGCGATTGTCAGTCCTTTATAATCGCTATTATAAAGGTGTCACGAAAAGCATCCAAGAATCATTTAGAAACCAAGCATTTACAGACAAGAAAAACTATCATCCCAAGCGCAACCAGGAGAAGAAAAGACTTTCTACCGCCATTTGCCAAGGCCATGAAGGAAACAGCAATTAGACAATATCCAAGACTGGAAAAACTCAAAAAAATGCATTATTTCCACGGATTCCTTTCGAAGCAGACACGGATTCCTTTCGAAGCAAGCACGGCCTCCTTTCCGTGGTCGGGCGGAAAGGAGGCCGTGCTCGGGCGGACATGACAAGGTGGGCGGACCGTGCCTGCCTGTCGATATTTATCCTTTTGATATGGTGAAAATGAACTCCAGCCCGCCGGTGGAAGCAATGCGGGCGAAGATGGTGCCGCCGTGGAAGATGATGGCGTTTTTCACGATGGCAAGTCCCAGACCGGTACCTCCCAGTTTGCGGGAGCGTCCCTTATCAATGCGGTAGAAGCGCTCAAACAGGTGGTCAAGGTGTTCTGGGGCCACTCCCACTCCGTTGTCAGCAAAACTGAAACGATAGTATTCCGGCGTCTCCATCACGCATTTCACGGTGATGGTCACATTGGGACCGGCATAAGCAATGGCATTGTCCGTCAAGTTTCGGAACACGGAGTAGAGCAGCGAAGGATTGCCCTGCACCTTCATGGGCGGATGGAGCAGTTGCAGGAAATTCATGCCCTTCTCCTTCAACTGGAGCGCCACATCGGCGTGCACACTTGAGACAATCTGACACAATTCCACCTCTTCCATCTCGATGGACTGTGAAGCCTCATCCATGCGGGTCAGCACGGAGATGTCACGCAGAAGGCTCGCCAAACGGTTGCTCTGAGCATAACAACGTTCCATGAAGAGGTTGCGCTGTTTCTCGTCCATGCCCGGATTGGATATGATGGTTTCCAGATAGCCCTGTATACTGCTGACGGGAGTCTTCAGCTCATGGGCGATGTTTTGTGTCAACTGGCGCTTGAGGCGCACCTTGTCCTCCTCGCTCCGCTTCACTTGCGTGTAGAGTTGCACGATGTGGTGGGAGATTTCTCCCATCTCGTTGTTCGGAAACTCAAAGTGGAAATGCTCCAAGTCTTCGTCGTTCTCGGCCTGCTGGGCGAAACGCCTAAGCTGGTTGATGGTTTTCCCCAAGTTGTTGGTGTATTTATAGTAGATATAGCCCATCACAATAATCAAAGCCAACGAAAACCACAAATAACGCCAGTCGATGGAAAGCTCATTGATGAGGTCCACACTGTCATAAGGCAGGGCCGTCCGGATGATAATGTCCAAATCCTTGAAATAGGTGGCCGAATAGAAGTAGTCGCTGGCCAAGGTGTGCGACGTGCGCAGGATGGCATAGCCGCTGCCCTTCTGCAAAGCTTCCTGGACTTCGGTCCGATCGCGGTGATTGGTTATCTCGTCAGCATCTTTCTCATTATCAAAGACCACCGTTCCGTCAGTCTTGATAATCGTGACCCTCAAATCGGGCAGTGTATGAAACTTCGTGTAACGTGTCAGCAACGAATCTGTCCATGTATTCCCCTTCTCTGCCAATGTCTCATACATCTGTATGTTGTATGACTGCAAACGAGTGTTCAGCACTTCAATGCGATAAGCCTTCTCGCGCTGATACTGGTAGATAAGGAAACATGCAGCAAAAGAAAGAAACAATAACAAGACGGAAAGAAACAACCGCTGACTAAAGGAAATGACACGAGATATGGACATGGAAATATCTAGATTTTACAATCCGCTTAATTATTTATCATCAAAACAATAGCCATAGCCCAGACGAGTGATGATGCACTTGCCGTAGTCACCGATTTTCTTACGCAAGCGCGTAATGTTGACATCGACCGTGCGGTCCAGCACATAGACCTCGTCACTCCAAATCTTGGCCAGGATGTCTTCACGTGAAAAGACTTTGCCCGGCGACTTCAAGAGCAATTTCAATATCTCAAACTCTTTCTTCGTGAGCGAGACATCTTCTCCGTTGATGGTCACACGCTTTTGGGCAATGTCCATGCTCAACCCACGATAAGTGAGCACATCAGGCTGGGCACTCTGTGCCTCCACCGTGCGACGCAGCACAGCCTTCACACGCGCCACCACCTCACGAAGCGAGAAAGGCTTGGAAATGTAGTCGTCAGCCCCCAAATTAAATCCCGTCACCGTGTCATTTTCCGTATCGCGGGCCGTAATAAATATAATAGGAATAGTAGCTGTCGCCTTGTCTTTTTTCAGCATGCTTGCCATCTTGAAGCCTGAAATTTCACCCATCATCACATCCAGCAACAGCAAGCTGTAGTCCGTCAGATTCAGTTTCAATGCTTCTTCTGCCGAGTTTGCCGTGTCCACCCAAAAGCCTTCATTTTCCAAATTGTACTTCAGGATTTCACACAAGTCTTCCTCGTCATCTACAACTAATATACGAATATCGCTCATACCTATTTATTATGTTTAAGTCGTTATCACACTTTTGGTGATGCAAAGTTCTTGCATCTTTATTACGAAAACGTAATAATTGCATTACGATTTCATTACAAATATCCGGTCCTGTCCGAGCAGGAAACCGCTCCCGGAAGGCCTTGTACGCAAAGTTTGAGGCATAGCTTCGAGGCCTCGTTACAAAAGTAATTCTTTTTCCGGCTTTACTTTGCAAAAGCAGGCGAAAATATCCCCGCAGGGAGAAAAAATAAGTGCCAAAAGATGCCTAACCTTTCTAAATTATATTATTTTTGTAACCGACTAATCATCCGCATTTCACTCATGAAAAAAGGATGAATTGATAAAAATACTAATAACCTCTAATCTTAAAAGCATTAAATGGGTAGAGTTTTAATTATCGGCGCAGGAGGTGTAGGTACCGTTGTTGCGCACAAAGTAGCACAAAATCCGGATGTGTTCACCGACGTAATGATTGCAAGTCGCACGAAATCAAAATGTGACAATGTGGTAAAAGCCATCGGCAATCCCAACATCAAGACGGCACAAGTGGATGCTGACAATGTGGACGAACTCGTGAACTTATTCAATGAATTTAAACCTGACATTGTCATCAATGTGGCACTCCCCTATCAAGACCTGACCATCATGGATGCCTGTCTGAAAACAGGAGTCAACTATCTTGATACGGCCAACTACGAGCCTAAAGACGTGGCCCACTTCGAATACAGCTGGCAGTGGGCATACAAAAAACGCTTCGAGGATGCCGGTCTGACAGCCATCCTGGGATGCGGATTCGACCCGGGAGTCAGCGGCATATTCACGGCCTATGCAGCCAAGCACCATTTCGACGAAATTCAGTATCTTGATATTGTGGACTGCAACGCGGGCAACCACCACAAAGCGTTTGCCACAAACTTCAACCCGGAAATCAATATCCGCGAAATCACCCAAAACGGACGCTATTACGAAAACGGACAATGGGTGACCACTCAGCCGCTGGAAATCCACAAATCACTGACGTATCCAAACATCGGCCCGAAAGATTCCTATCTGCTTTATCACGAAGAATTGGAATCGCTGGTGAAAAACTATCCGACCATCAAGCGTGCACGCTTCTGGATGACGTTCGGACAGGAATATCTGACCCACCTGCGTGTGATACAGAACATCGGCATGGCCCGCATTGACGAAGTGGACTACAATGGCGTAAAAATTGTCCCCCTGCAATTCCTTAAAGCTGTCCTCCCCAACCCGCAAGACTTGGGCGAGAACTATGACGGCGAGACCTCCATCGGTTGCCGCATCCGCGGACTGAAGGACGGGAAAGAACATACTTACTACGTCTATAACAACTGTAGCCACCATGCCGCATACCTGGAAACAGGCATGCAGGGAGTGAGCTACACGACGGGAGTGCCGGCTATGATCGGCGCGATGATGTTCCTCAAAGGCTTATGGAAAAAACCGGGAGTGTTCAATGTGGAAGAATTTGATCCAGATCCATTCATGGAGCAGTTGAACAAACAAGGTTTGCCGTGGCACGAAGTATTCGACGGAGACTTGGAACTTTAATATTGAAAAATAAAGAAGAGGTGGTGTCAAAATAGACCTTGTAGAGACGCATGTTTTTCATTTTGATACACCCTCTTCCTAAAAACAAGCAACATTATGAATGTAGGCGACAAAGCGCCGGAAGTGTTGGGCATCAATGAAAAGGGCGAAGAAATCCGCCTGAGCGATTACAAAGGCAAAAAAATCGTTCTTTATTTCTATCCCAAAGACAACACCTCCGGTTGTACGGCACAGGCTTGCAGCCTGCGCGACGGATATAGCGAACTTCGCAAAGCCGGTTATGAAGTAATCGGTGTCAGCGTGGACAGCGCAACATCCCACCAAAAATTTATTGCTAAAAATGAATTACCCTTCACACTGATTGCTGACACAGACAAGAAACTGGTAGAGCAATTTGGTGTCTGGGGCGAGAAAAAAATGTATGGACGCACCTATATGGGCACGCTGCGTACGACTTTTATTATTAACGAAGACGGGATCATCGAGCGCATTATTACTCCCAAGGAAGTAAAAACCAAAGAACACGCTCAACAGATCTTGAACAAATAGACAAGACTTATATGGCAAAAAAAGAAAATGGAGAATTCGAGTTCGGAGGCAACAACGAAAAGCTGAAAGCGCTTCAGGCAGCCATGGATAAAATCGAAAAGAACTACGGTAAAGGTTCTATCATGAAACTGGGCGACGAACATGTGCAGGAAGTGGAAGTCATCCCGACTGGCTCCATCGGGCTCAACGCAGCCTTAGGCGTGGGAGGCTATCCCAAAGGCCGAATCATCGAAATCTATGGCCCTGAATCATCCGGTAAGACCACACTGGCTATCCACGCCATAGCTGAAGCGCAAAAGATGGGTGGCATCGCAGCCTTCATCGACGCGGAACATGCTTTCGACCGTTTCTATGCGGCCAAGCTGGGAGTAGACATCGACAATCTTTGGATTTCCCAACCCGACAGCGGAGAGCAAGCATTGGAAATCGCCGACCAACTCATCCGCTCGTCAGCCATCGACATCATCGTCATCGACTCTGTGGCCGCACTGACTCCGAAAGCTGAGCTGGAAGGCGACATGGGCGACAATAAGGTCGGACTGCAAGCACGACTCATGTCACAGGCCCTGCGCAAGCTGACATCCACCATCAGCAAGACCAACACGACGTGTATATTCATCAACCAACTTCGTGAAAAAATCGGTGTCATGTTTGGCAACCCGGAAACGACGACAGGCGGTAATGCTTTGAAATTCTATGCATCCGTGCGTCTGGACATTCGTCCGGGACAACCAATCAAGGACGGTGAGGAAATGATAGGCCGGCAGACCCGTGTCAAAGTGGTGAAAAACAAAGTAGCTCCACCTTTCCGCAAAGCCGAATTCGACATCATGTTTGGTGAAGGCATTTCGCGGACCGGCGAAATCATCGACTTGGGAACCGACTTGGGCATCATCAAAAAAAGCGGTTCATGGTACAGCTACAACGACACCAAACTGGGGCAAGGACGAGACGCGGCCAAACAATGCATCGCAGACAATCCTGAGCTGGGAGAAGAGCTGGAAGCACTTGTGTTTGACAAGCTCAAAGACAACAAAGATTAACTCCTCCGGGCAAAACAGGCATAAAAAAGGCCGGCATGTGAAAACGAGAAATACTCCCCTCCACACATGCCGGCCTTCATCATTTCAAAAGAACGCCGACAGCCGACTTAATTGAAATAGTAAAGGAACGTAGCGATGCCTTCCAATGCCTTCTTGGAAGCTCCTTCTATCTCAACGGCAAACTTAATGTCTGCCTTTGTCACTCCCCTCAGGTTGGCTATCGAATGCAGGGAAGCCACCAAGCGTACACGGTCACCAGTCAACACAGCCTGACCAAACTTCATTTTGTCCAGACCATAGTTAATCATCATCTTCAGATTGTTCACCTCGATAATCTGATTCCAGAAGAAAGGAAGCAGAGACAAGGTCAAATAACCATGCGCAATGGTCGACTTAAACGGACTTTCCACCTTGGCACGCTCCGGATCGACATGTATCCATTGATGGTCGATGGTGGCATCAGCAAACAGATTGATACGCTCCTGCGTCACCTGCAAATAGTCAGACTTCCCAATCTCTTGACCCAGCAAATTGGCAAAGTCTTCATACGAATTAATAATCACTTTACTCATAATCCAACAATTAATATATCTTGTAACACTTACTTACTCATCTCACCTGCCTGAGCCGGAACAGCAACCGACATGCTACGCTTCATACGGCGATATATCACCATGAATGTCGGAACCAGGAACAAATCAGCAGCAATCCATGCTGTCGGGTCTCCGAAGCATACGGCTATATAACCAAACGCCGGCACGGCCAACACACTCACCAAAATGCGGGCAATCATCTCCGACACACCCGAAAGCATGGCAAGAGCTGTGTAGCCCACCCCCTGAATGCTGTAACGCAAAATGCTCAACAGGCCTAACATGGGAAAGAAACTTGCGGAAATGCGCAAAAAGAGTTGTGTATCCTCGATAATCTCCACTTCTGTGGGGGCAACAAAAAGCAAAGCCATATAGCGAGAACCGAACCACAACACAAGGAAATTGAACACCACATAAATGCACATCATCAGGAAGCTGGATTTCACCCCCTGCCAAATGCGCTCCGGCTTGCCCGCACCATAGTTCTGCCCACAATACGTGGCCATAGCCATGCCGAGACTGTCAAGCGGGCACAAGAAAAACATCTTGATGCGCATGGCGGACGTAAACGCAGCCACACAAGCCGTGCCCAATGCATTATTCGCACTCTGCAACATGATGCTGCCGATGGCCGTGATGGAAAACTGTAAACCCATCGGGACGCCGATGCCCAACATCGTAAACATCAGACGCTTGCTAAAACGACGCTCGGAAGGAGTGCTCTGCAGGATTTCAAACTTACGCATCATGTAATGATAGCACAAGGCCGCCGACACACCCTGAGACACCACTGTGGCTATCGCCGCACCGACCACGCCCCATCCCAACGCCAGAATGCAAAACAAATCAAGCACTATGTTCAAGACCGTGGAAAAAAGCAGAAACCAAAACGGCGTCTTGCTGTCGCCCAAAGCACGGATGATGCTGGAGAACAGATTGTAAAGAAACGTGCATGGCACACCGATGAAGGTGACAAGCAAATAGAGATATGCATCCTGAAATATGTTTTCCGGCGTACGCATGGAACGCAGGATGAAAGCACAAAGCAAACTCGTGACCACGGCTATCACGACAGACATGACAGCCGCCAATTTTAAAGACGTCCACACATATTTGCGCATAGTCGAATAATCATGCGCCCCAAACTTCTGGGCTATAGGTATGCCAAAGCCACCGCAGCATCCCGTGCAAAAGCCCAGAATCAAGAATATGACCGAGCTGCTGGCACCAACGGATGCCAGCGCATTAATACCCAAAAATTTGCCCACAATGGCCGCATCCACCAGCGAATATGTCTGCTGAAGCAGATTTCCCAAGAGAAGAGGCAATGTAAAGCTGAATATTAAGGGCAGTGACGGGCCCGATGTCATTTCTTTCGTTGTAGCCATAAATGTATGAAGTATACTGTTCTAAAAAATCGTGCAAAGATACACAGCAAAACAAGAACACGCTTCGGACGGAGCGTTAAAAAGTAAAAAGCCTTGAAATGAATGTCAACCCAATTTCAACGGACAGTTGTCTGTTTCCGACTACCTAATTATGGGCCTGCAACTGCACAACTGTCCGGCTCCAGCTACACAACCGTCCAGCGCGAAGCAGATACGAGACTATACAAAAAAGGAAACCCGGCCAGTTCGTAAACGAACCAGCCGGGCTTCCGATGATAACACAATCTTATTTAAAACTCATGTGCTGCGGCTTGCACCACCTCGCCCAGCGTCGGATGGGCATGGATGATGGACTTGAAATCCTGCACCGTAGCATTTCGGTTCATCAACGCACAGACTTCCTGAATTAGGTCGGCTGCATGTGCTCCAAACAGGTGACAACCGAGGATGTGTCCCTCGTTGTCGGCCAAGAGCTTACACATGCCGTCCGTCTCATTCATGCTGACAGCCTTGCCATTGGCGCGGAAGAAAGATTTCTTGGCCACATAGGCAATGCCCTGCGCCTTACACTGCTCTTCCGTCAGGCCGACCATCGCAGCTTCGGGAGACGTAAACACCGCAGCCGGAACGATGTCAAGCCGGATGGCGTCTGCCTCTCCCAGGATGTGGTGCAACGCACGCATACCTTGGAAGGTAGCGGCATGAGCCAACATGCAACGGCCGTTCACGTCGCCAATCGCATAGATATGAGGTACGTTGGTCTGCATGTTTTCATTAACGGGAATGCCTTTGGGGGTGAACTCGATTCCGGTATCGGCCAGATTGAGCGAATCCACATTGGCCGCACGGCCCACAGCCAGCAACACGGTGTCGGCCTCACAAGCCTTCATCGCGCCTTTCACTTCATAGTTGACCACCAATGTGCCGTCGTCGCGACGTTCCACCGCTTTCACTCCAGCCTGATTGATAATCTCAATGCCGCGCTTCGAAAGTGCCTGCTTGAGGCGCTTGGCTATGTCCGTATCGAAATTGGGAAGAATCTCTTTCATGAATTCCACTACCGTCACCTGACTTCCAAAGCTGTTGAAAATGGATGCAAACTCCATACCGATGACACCAGCACCGATGATGCAAAGGCGTTGCGGCACGTGATCGATGTCAAGCATCTCCTTCGAAGTCAAGACACCCGGCAGATGAAGGCCTTCAATGGGCAAGTATTTGGTGACCGAACCTGTCGCGATAATAACGTGTTCAGCCGTATAAAGCTCGCCATTGACCTCCACGGTATGGGCGTCCCGGAAAGAAGCCCGTCCCTCAACTTTCAGGATGTTCTTGTGCTTCAACAGCGTCTCCACACCCGAACGCAAAGCCTCCACCACTTGGTTCTTGCGCTCTCTCACCTTTTGGAAATCAAAGGTGTACGTACATTCTTCAATGCCATAGGTCGATGCTTCTTTCAGATCATCGAGCAAAGCAGCGTTTCGGCAGAACGCTTTCGTGGGAATGCACCCTTCGTTCAGACAAGTACCTCCCACTCGCGCAGCCTCCACGATTGTCACTGTCTTGCCCTGTTTGGCGGCATACACAGCCGTGTCATACCCGCCAGGCCCGGCACCGATAATCAGAATATCACTCGTCGTCATAGGCTCATCTGTTTAAAGGGCCATTAAGTCACGATAATTCAGAATCGGATGCTTGGCAGCCGTTGTCTCATCCAGACGGCGCACCGGCGTATGATGCGGAGCAGTCTTCACATCGTCGGGACACTCTATGGCTTCCTTGGCCACCCGGTGCATCACATCAATAAATTCGTCAAGCGTTTCCAATGACTCTGTCTCTGTCGGTTCTATCATAATCGACTGATGGAAGAGCAACGGGAAATAGATGGTCGGAGCATGATAGCCATAATCAAGCAGACGTTTGGCAACATCGAGCGTTGTCACACCGGTAGACTTGTCTGCAAGACCATCAAAGACGAACTCATGCTTGCAGATGCCCTCTATAGGCAAATAATAAGCATCTTTCAATGATTCTTTTATATAGTTGGCATTGAGTGTGGCGAGCGGACCTACATACTTGATATATTCCTTGCCTAACGACAAGATATAAGTATACGCACGCATCATAACGGCGAAATTGCCTACAAAGCCAGAAACACGTCCTAACGAATCTTCGGAATGATGCAGGTAGAACGTACCGTCTGCCGCTTTACGCACTTGCGGATTGGGTAGATAATCCACCAAAGCCTTGGTCACACCTACCGGGCCTGAACCGGGTCCGCCACCACCATGAGGCGTAGAGAATGTCTTATGCAGGTTGATGTGCATGATGTCGAAGCCCATGTCGCCCGGACGGCATTTTCCAAGAAGCGGATTCAGGTTTGCCCCGTCATAATAGAGCAGACCGCCACAAGCATGCACCAACTTGGCTATCTCCAACACCTCGCTCTCAAAAAGTCCCAGCGTATTGGGGTTGGTCATCATGATACCGGCAATCGTATCGTCAAGCAACGGCTTCAAGTCTTCCACATCAATGCGGCCATCAGGCTTGGACTTCACTTCCACCACTTGTAAGCCACAAACGGCAGCACTCGCCGGATTTGTGCCATGCGCACTATCCGGCACAATCACCTTCGTACGTTTCAAATCGCCACGTTTCATGTGATACTGGCGCATGACCATCAATCCGGTCAACTCGCCATGTGCACCGGCAAAGGGATTGAGCGTAAACTCCTCCAGACCGGCTATCTCTGCCAAGGCGTGAGACAGGTTATAATACACTTCCAATGCACCTTGAACCGTAGAAGCCGGCTGTAATGGATGCAAGCAAGCGAAAGCCGGCAAGCTGCTGATTTCTTCATTAATCTTCGGATTATACTTCATCGTACAGCTTCCCAACGGATAAAAGCCGGTGTCCACGCCAAAGTTCTTGTTTGATATGTTTGTATAATGACGGACAACATCAAACTCGCTGACTTCAGGCAATTCCGGTTCATTTGTCCGCTTCAGTCCTTCCGATAGAGCAGACAAAGCATATTCCTTCATGCGATTCTCCGGGAGAGTATAGCCTTTGCGTCCCTCTTTGGAGAGTTCAAATATCAATTTATCATAATACTTCATAGCTTACATCTCCTTTATAATAGCGATTAATTGGTCGATTTCTTCTTTCGTACGTTTCTCTGTCACACAGAATGACAAGCAACCTTCCTCCACTTCAATGCCTCCGAAGATGCCATTATCCAGCAACTTTTGCTGCACGGCCTCCGTGGGAAGAAGCGAACGCAGCGTAAATTCTTTCAGGAACGGACGGTCATAAAGCTCTTCAAATTTGCCAGTCGCTATCAGTCCGTCATGCAAATAGTGAGCACCGCTGTAAGAAAGCTCATTGACCTCGCGCAAGCCCTGCTTGCCCATCAACGCCATGTAGATGGTCACATACAAAGCCATCAATGACTGGTTCGAGCAGATGTTACTATTGGCTTTCTCACGGCGAATATGCTGTTCGCGTGCTTGCAGGGTAAGCACAAAGGCACGCTTGCCATCGACATCTTTTGTCGCACCGACAATACGTCCGGGCAATTTACGAACCAAATCTTTCGTACACGACAAATAGCCCACATACGGGCCACCATAGTTGAGAGGCATGCCCAATGTCTGTCCATCACCGCAGGCAATGTCTGCTCCCCACTCTGCAGGCGACTTCAATACAGCCAAGGCTGACGGGTCTGCCTGAATGATGAACAAGCCTTTCTTGGCATGGATTGCATCGGCAAATCCTGTGAAGTCTTCGATGATACCATATTTATTAGGTGAGCAAACTATCACTCCGGCCACATCGCCAGCTTCCAGCTTCTGCTCCATAGCAGCCTTGTCGGTCACACCGTCCTGTGCCGGAATGACATCCAACTGCACACCGTGGAACTTCGCATACGTGCGAACCACTTCCAACGTGTTCGGTTGCACAGTCTCCGAAATCAGAACACGGTTCTTCTTCTTGCCTGCAGCCACAGCCATAAGCATCGCCTCAGCCGCAGCGGTCGTACCGTCATACATGGAAGCATTGGTGCAAGCCAATCCGGTAAGTTCAGATATCATGCTCTGGAATTCAAAGATATATTGCAATGTGCCTTGAGAGATTTCCGGCTGATAGGGAGTGTATGCCGTGAGGAACTCCGAACGGGAAATGAGCTGCGGGATTACAGAAGGAGCATAATGGTCATAAGCACCTCCTCCGGCAAAAATGGTCAAAGATTGGTTCTTGTCACCCAACTTGCGGAAGAAATCCCGGACTTCCGTCTCCGACATCGAAGAGGGCAGATCGTAGTCCTTTTTCAAAATGATGCTTTCAGGAACATCAGCATAAAGATCGTCCAACGAGTTCACGCCGATGCGCTCCAGCATGTGACGGATGTCAGCTTCCGTATGTGGAAAATATTTATAGTTCATAGTGATACTTTTAAATGTGAAACACACAGGCGATGCCTGTCTGGGGCACCGCCCGTGTGTCGTTTCCCAATGAATGTTCTTATTCTTTACAGATTGCTTCGTATGCCTTGGCATCCATGAGGCTGTCGAGCTCCGTAGAGTCAGACAGCTCTACCTTGATAATCCAATTAGCAAAAGCATCCTGGTTCAACAACTCGGGCTGGTCATTCAGAGCTTCATTGACTTCAACCACCGTTCCACTTACCGGAGAGATGAGATCACTGGCAGCTTTCACGCTTTCCACTGCACCAAACTCTGAATCCTTTTCCACTTCATCATCAACATCTGGCATATCTACATAAACGATATTACCCAATGCATGTTGTGCATAGTCAGTGATTCCTATATATCCATAGTTGCCTTCCACTTTAACCCATTCGTGTGATTCTGAATAATACAGACCTTCAATAACTTTACTCATTTTGTTGTCTATTTATGGTTAATACTTATATAATTATTTCTTATAGTTCTTCTGATAGAAACGTTTTTTGCACACTGTGCCCCGGAACAGCTTCTTGCGGATACGGACATCGACCTCTGTGCCGAGGGCCGCATATTGATTGTCTATCAAAGCCATGCACACGCTCTTGCCTGTCGAAATCGACTGGTATCCCGTCGTCACATAGCCGATACGCTGGCCGTTAACCTCGATGTCATAACCATTGCGGGGGACAGCTTTCTCATGCAGCTCAATTCCCACCACCTTCTTCTGGATGCCTTCTGCCTTCTGACGGGCGATGGCTTCCTTGCCAATAAATTCAGGCTTGTCCATCTTTACGAAAGAACCCAGACCGGCTTCTATCGGAGTGATGTCCTGGCTGAGTTCGTGACCATAGAGCGGGAGAGCCACTTCGAAACGGAGCGTGTCGCGGCAGCCCAAGCCACAAGGAGTGACTTCCTTCGAACCTACCAAGATGTCCCACACCTTATTTATATAAGCAGCGTCACCGTAGACCTCAAATCCGTCCTCACCTGTATAACCCGTACGGCTGATGAGCACTTTCTTGCCGTCAACTTCCACTTCCTTGAACGTGTAGAATTCCAAGTCTGACACCTTGACGCCCAAAAGGCGTTCCATCAATTCCTCAGCCTTCGGGCCTTGCACGGCCACTTCCGCATATTGTTCCGAGAGATTCTCCACACGTGCATTGAAGCCTTTGCTGTTCTCCTGCATCCAAGCAAAGTCCTTGTCGATATTGGCCGCATTGATGACCAGGAAGAACGCATCCGACGCAGTCTTATAGACCAACAGGTCGTCCACCACGCCACCTTCCGGATAGAGCATCATGCCATAGAGCACCTTGCCCACCGGCATTTCGCGCACGTCGTTGGTGAACAAATGGCCAACCAGACGCTCGGCATCAGGACCGCTGATGAGCACCTCGCCCATATGGGATACGTCGAAGATGCCGCACGCATGACGCACGGCATTGTGCTCTTCTATGATGGATGTGTACTGGATAGGCATGTCGAAACCTCCAAAGGGACTCATCTGAGCTCCCAATGCGACGTGTTTGTCATAGAGACAAGTTCGTTTTAGATTATTTTCCATGGTTTAAAACGTTTATATTTTTAAGATTCATTCGTCTTGAAACAAGATGTGCAGGAACTGTCCCGCATCCAGTCCGCGTATCACCGACTCCGGACTGAGCTCTGCCAGCTTCGTGCGAAACGCATCGCGTGTGAAGGATAGCCCCGTGAGCGGGCGAATCAGGCCGTCATCAAGATCACCGACCAGGAAATAGTCGCCCAAGATATTCAGCTTCTTCACCTTCCCGTTCTTCAGCTCCAGCCGTACCTCAAGCTGACCTGCTCCCGGCACTGTGCCGCGACGCACAAGCGTATAGCGCGGATTGTTGCCATAGATGAAATCGTCAGTCAGATACTCCTGCTCGATGGAGCGGATGGCAGCCACGTCAGCTTCTGTCAGGCGGATTTCCCCGTCGCATAGCTGCTCGCGGACGAAGCGCTTGAACGCCTCGATGTCGATGTCCAGATACTCGGAGAGATTGACGACACGCTGGCGGACAGACTCAATGCCCTTGCTTACGAGTTTCTCGTTGGAAGGCGTGATGGCACGGACGAGGTGTTCCATGTCGGTGTCAAACAACATAGTCCCGTGCACAATGCTCTTGCCGGGAACATGATAGAAGGCATTGCCTGACACCTTCCGGCCGTCGACAAGGATGTCATTGCGCCCCGAAGCCTCCGCCGGGACACCAAGTTTCCGGAGGACGAAGGCCACCATGCGCAGGTAGCGGTCGAAAGTGAAATTCACATTGTCAGCCCGAACGACGTAGGAAAACATGATGTTATCCCGGTCGGCATACACACATCCGCCCCCGCTCTTACGTCGGTAGGTCTGAATGCCATGCGCACGGCAGTAGTCGAGGTTCACCTCGTTTTCTATGAGTTGGTTGCGTCCGAAAATGACCGTCGGTTCCACCTGCCACATGAAGAAACATTCGTCTTCATCAAGGTTGCGGGCAGCATATTCCTCCATCGCCAGATAGAACGGAAGGCGATGCGGCGTGTCGTCGGGAAGGGCAAGGTATTTTATCATGTGTCTTCTTACTTTTGCGCTTCAAATATAGACATTATTTTGAATACGTTCAATAAAAAACTAACATTTTGTTTTGCCCCACACGCGCTTTTGGGCGAAAGCCCTTCCCCAGTCCTACAAAATGACAGTCGATAGACCTTCCGTCCCCATGCGGGAGGAAGTCGGACGGACAAGCCGGAGGGATGGTGGAAACGAACGTACAGCGCGACAGCAGACTACGTGGAGGAGCTACGAACGACTCCTTGGAGAAGCTGGAATCGTCTCTGGGAATCTATGGGAACGAATATCCGTATGTACGATGGAATCATTTGCCGAAGGCGCAATCAAAACCTCATGGGGACATGGCCCTTTCATTCAAACATCGAATAAATGATTGACAATCCGCGCTTTCCAGGTCATCCACATCCGCATGTTTGATGTCGGTCTTGTCCCGTCACAGTTTCCGTCCGGCAGTCCCTTGACACCGTCCGACCACGGAAAGGAGGGTAGCCGAGGACGGATAGTACTCCGTGCGTGGACGGAAAGGAAGGCCAGGTCGCCCGCCCTTCAAGGCTTGTATTGCTCTCTTTATTTTTTAAGAGCCGCGCCATGGGGAAAGCAGCAGTGGAAGCAGGCTTGCGCATACGGGAAGATTTAAGTATCTTCGCGGCTTAATCCAAACAAACGAAAAAACATACAACATGAAGTCTGACATTGAGATAGCTCGGAGCATCGAGCTGAGAAAGATTAAAGAAGTGGCCTGCGCATTCGGCATGCCGACCGACCTGGTGGAACACTACGGACGGCACATCGCCAAGGTGTCGACCGACGCCATCGACGAAGAGAGGGTGAAGGCACACAAGCTGATTCTCGTGACGGCCATCACGCCGACGAAGGCCGGTATCGGCAAGACAACCGTCTCCATCGGTCTGGCCCTGGGCCTGAACCGCATCGGGCGTCGGGCCATCGTCGCGCTGCGCGAGCCGTCGCTCGGACCGTGCTTCGGCATGAAAGGCGGGGCTGCGGGAGGGGGCTACGCACAAGTGCTGCCGATGGAGAAAATCAACCTCCATTTCACGGGCGACTTCCACGCCGTCACATCGGCACACAACATGATTTCGGCCCTGCTCGACAACTATATCTACCAGAACCAGGACAATGGCTTCGGACTGAAGGAAGTGCTCTGGCGACGCGTGCTGGACGTCAATGACCGCTCGCTGCGCTACATCGTGACGGGACTGGGACCAAAGACGAACGGCATCACACGCGAGTCGGGCTTCGACATCACGGCCGCCTCGGAAATCATGGCCATCCTCTGCCTGGCGACTGACCTCGACGACCTGCGCCGCCGCATCGAAAATATCCTGCTGGGCATCACGCTCGACGACAAGCCTTTCACGGTGAAAGACCTGGGTGTGGCAGGAGCCATCACCGTGCTCCTGCGCGACGCGCTCCAGCCGAACCTCGTACAGACGACCGAGCAGACGGCAGCCATCATCCACGGAGGCCCGTTTGCCAACATCGCCCACGGCTGTAACTCCGTCCTGGCGACGAAACTGGCACTGACCTACGGCGACTATGCCATCACGGAAGCGGGATTCGGCGCAGACCTGGGCGCAGAGAAGTTCTACGACATCAAATGCCGCAAGACGGGACTCCACCCCGACCTGACGGTCATCGTGGCCACATCGCAAGGACTGAAAATGCACGGCGGAGTCAGCCTCGACCGCATCAAGGAGCCGGATATGGAAGGCATACGCGCGGGACTGGCCAACCTGGACAAGCATGTGCACAACTTACAGTCATTCGGACAGACTGTAGTCGTCGCATTCAACCAGTATAACACAGACACACCGGAGGAAATCGACTGCGTGCGCCGTCACTGCGAGGAAGTGCTGGGCGTGGGATTTGCCATAAACAATGCCTTCGCTGAAGGCGGAGAGGGTGCCATCGAGCTGGCCCGCCTGGTGGAGAAGACCATCGGAGAGCATCCGTCAGCACCGCTGCGCTTTGCGTATGAAGACAGCGACAGCGTGGAGGATAAAATCACGAAAGTGGCCTGCAACCTCTACGGAGCTAACCAAATCACGTACAGCAACACGGCACGCAAACAACTGAAACGCATTGCCGCCATGGGACTGGAGCATTTCCCCATCTGCATCGCCAAGACTCAGTATTCCTTCTCGACCGACCCGAAACTCTACGGTGTGGCGAAGGATTTCGAGTTCCACGTCCGTGACATCGTCATCAACCGCGGTGCGGAGATGCTGGTCGTCGTGGCCGGAGAGATACTCCGTATGCCGGGCCTGCCGAAAGAGCCACAAGCTCTCCACATCGACATCGTCGATGGGCACATCGAGGGACTTTCATAAGAATAACACCTTATTATATATGCCGAGTCCGGAGCCAAGCATGTCTTGAATCCGGACTCAGTGCGTATAGAGGGGCGAGAAGGACTGGGTCAGTCTGCCTCTCCCTGTTCCTTGCGGCGTGCTTCCTCGAACTTGGCTTTCATGGTCGGGTTGCCGCGCGTGAGCCGCTTGATGGTAAGCCCGTCGGCCTTGTCATTGGCCAAACGGAGATTTCGCTCCGAACCGACGAGGGCATCCTTTATCTTCTGAAGGTGAAGGATGGATTTATCAATCTCGTCGATGGCCGTCTTGAAGCGTTCACTGGCCAGACGGTAGTTGTTGGCAAACTTCTCCTTGAAGTCATTCAACTGGTTTTCGAAGTTGGTGACATCTATTGACTGGCTGCGGGCAACGGCCAACTGGCGCTGATAGTCAATGCTCTTCTTGGAAGTCTGTACGAGCAACGTAATGAGCGGGATGAAGAATTGTGGACGGATGACATACATCTTCGGATAGCGATGCGAGACATCGACAATGCCAGTGTTATACAACTCGCTGTCCGGTTCGAGCAGAGAGACGAGCACGGCAAACTCACAGTTCTTGGCTCGACGGTCGTCGTCGAGCTTCTTGAAGAAATCTTCATTCTTGTGCTTGGTGGCCGTCGCGTCCATCTCGTTTTTCATCTCGAACATAATGGAAATGTATTCGAAGCCATCGGCATAGTCACGGAAGATGAAATCACCCTTGCTCCCACCCGAGGCATCATTGTCTTTCTCAAAATATGCATTCGGAAAGAGAGGGCGCATGCGGTTGAACTCCGTGCTGCAATGTATTTCGAGCGTCTCGCCAACCATCTTGGTCGACATCTTGGACTTCAAGTCTTTGTAGTAGTCCACTTCCTCCTGTTTCTGCTTCAGCTGAAGTTCATACTCCTTGCGCAGACTGTTCTCACGCAGAGTGGCCTCACTCTTTTCCAGCTCCATCCGTCCGGTCAAAGCTGTAATCTGGTTGTCCTTCGCCTTCAGGGCCTCCTGCGCCTTCCGCTGCTCTTCGAGCACAGCCACCTGGCGCACACTGTCCCCTTGTGCTATAGTTCCCTTCAAGCGGGCTATCTCCTGCTCTTTCTTAGCCAATTCGGCCTTCAGTTCCAGTTCCTTGGTCTGAGAGAGCATGGCAAGCTGTGCTTTCAGACGTTCGATCTCACTGTCACGACGACCAATTTCCAGTTCCTTCGTCGAGAGTTTCTTCTGCAATTCCTGCTCGAACTTCATGGCGTCTGCCCGCTGTTCGGCCTGATGCTGCTTTTGAAGCTCTGCCATACGCCGGTCGACTTCCGCACGAAACTCCGCATTCTTCACCTGGGTGACAATCGAAGCATAATCAGCCTCGTCCACCTGAAACACACTATGGCATTTCGGACATTTTATCTCTTTCATGCCAGTCAGCGAATATAGATGTTATACTTCTTTTCCTCACCAATCGTCGTGACAGGTCCATGCCCCGGATAAACTTTAGTTTCATCGGGCAAAGGGAGCAATTTCTCACGGATGTTTCCGACAAGCATCTCTTCGCCGCCGCCTCCCAAGTCCGTACGTCCTATACTGAAGCGGAACAAAGCATCGCCTGTGAACAAGACATTTTCTTCCTTGCAATAGAAACACAACGACCCCAGGGAATGTCCCGGCACATGAAAAATCGTAAACGAATGGTGCCCGAACTCGATGACATCACCTTCATCCAAATATCCGCCGAGCGGGACGGGTGTGTCACATTCCCGAATCCCAAACGCACGGATACGCTCTGTCACCTGATCAAGCCACGGCAAATCAGCCTTGTGAGCCTCAGCCTTGATGCCAAACGTATGCCACATGAACGGATTGCCAAAAATATGGTCGAAGTGAAGATGTGTGTCAATCAAGCGGACAATGCTCAGTCCATTCTCTTGGATAAACTGAATGAACTCTTGCTTTTCAGCCTCATAATAGCAGCCACAATCGATGACAACAGCCTCCTTCGTTTCGTCCCACACCACATAAGTGTTGACGGGAAGCATATTGAATTCAAATGTCTTAATGTGTAGCATAAAATCTTCCTCCTATTTAAACCGGCACGTAGACCACTTTCTTCGTCGTAAAGTATTCCTCCTCAAACCAATCGCTCAGAGCTATCACCTCCGCCTGTTTCTTGAAAGGCATCACCTCGTGTTGCAACTCTCCTCCCTTCAAGCAGATAAGGCCATTGGGATAAGCATTCTTCTGCTCCTTGGAAATGTTTTTCCTCACAATCTTCAGCAAGTCGGCCAAAGGCATCACCGCCCGGCTGACCACAAAGTCGAAAAGTCCTTTTTCTTCCTCCGCACGCTCGTGACAGAGTGTGACATTTTCCAGTCCGACAGCAGAAGCCACTTCCGTCGCCACCTTGATTTTCTTCCCGATGCTGTCCACCAAATGGAATTGACAGTCCGGGAACATGATGGCCAACGGGATGCCAGGGAATCCTCCGCCCGTACCCAAATCCATCACCCGCGTACCGGGTTGGAAATGTATCAACCTGGCGATGGCCAGCGAGTGAAGCACATGGTGTTCATAGAGATTCCCGATGTCTTTACGTGAGATGACATTTATCTTGGAATTCCAGTCTGCATATAAATCATAGAGGGCCTCGAACTGACTTTTTTGCCGGTCAGTCAGTCTGGGGAAATATTTCAAAATGATGTCCATAACAACTTATTGGTTAGCTTCTTGCTTCAGCAAATCCTTCAATGCTTCATATGACACGACCAATTCCGTCGGTCCGCATGCATAGGGAGCTATCTCATAGGCATTGTAGTAGAATCTCACACCGTCAGGCCCCAGCAAAAAGTTCGGCGTGGGATACATGTCTGTCCAAGTGAGGAAACCATTGTCATGCAATTCGTCCAAGGACTTCATCTGAAGCTTGTCCTGCAACGCAACAAGAAGCACCTGGGTCAAAGGTTCTACATAGCCCGGAGCGAACACATCGTCCAATGTAAGTTGACGTCCTGTCGCCTTGTCAAAGTTCATATAAGTAATCGTGTGACTACCATGCGCCCCACCTTCATACGTTATCAACTCCAGTTGATAGCCCCATACTCCGTCCTTGGAAGGCACGATAGAGGTGTTAAGCTCATATTGATAGTTATACCAACTGCCTACATTTCCTTTCTGAAGCTCTTCCTTGTAGTAAGGTGTCAGCTCTGTGCGATAATCCCGGATATAGGAGGTTACAAACGAATCAACGGCAACCTGCGGTTCAAGCATTACATAATCGTCAGTCCCCTCTTTATCTAATGCCATGCGGACGATGCTCTCATTAATCAAACGAGTGACACTGTCTTCCGGTGTCGCATACTTCAAGTTCACATGCAGTGTACATGCAGGAGAAAGCGTATCGCCCGGAACAAGACGCTCGTTTTTGTCGACAACGACAGAATCAAAACTCGTCGGGACAGCAGTCATCTTGTGCTGACACCCACCAAGTGCAAACGCCACAGCCATCCCTGCGACAAATGCTGAAATGAAATTCCTTCTCATACCTTCTTGTATATATTTACTGGTTTGACTGCAAATGTAGTGATATTCTCGGTATATAATGTGTATGAAAACTAAAAAATCACTTGAACAAATTATCTTTAGCACTTGCCGTGGAAGGTACGCCTACATATCCACCCAAATGGCAATTATTCACCTGCACTCCTTCGGTATTTGAAAAACTCAAGCCGTTTTTCACCTCATCTATGTCAACATTTTCAAATCTTACGTTTTCAATCGGCTTGGCTGTCGTGCCTTGCAACACAAGTCCTGCAGCACGAGCCTTGCGACACTTAAGCCCATTGACAAAGATATTCCTCACTTCCGTGAAATGATGATTGTCCATCCCCTCCCCGGCATACATGGAAGTGACATAAAACAAATCCTCCACCTCGTCAAACTCACAGTCGTTCACATAGATGTCGCGGATGAATCCTCCTCGGTCAGGATTGGTCTTGATGAATATGCCGCGCTTGCAATAGCCCGCATAAGTGCAGTTTTCGATAAAGACGTTCTGCACGCCGGCCGACATCTCACTGCCCAAGACCACCCCGTGCAGTCCCTTGAACTTACAGTTGCGGATGATGATGTTTTCCGAAGGCATAGCCGTCTTCCACCCATCGTTGTCGCGCCCGCACTTGATGGCCACATTGTCATCACCATTGTTGAATTCGATATTCTCAATCAGTATGTTGCGTGAATATTCCGGATCAATGCCGTCATTGTTGACCAACTTGGCATCATAGCGGATGGCCCGACAAATGATGTTTTCCGATTGCAACAAATGAATACACCAGAAAGGCGCATTGGTGATGAACACGTCAGAGATGGTAATGTTCTTGCAATTGAAAAACTGAATGAGATGAGGACGAAGCCAATATCCTTCCCCGAAATTGCGCTCTTCCACCGGTGTCTCGCGGTGGTTCATCTCGCGGCTACGGACCTGTCCGGCTTTCTGCTTGGCACGCCACGTGGCAAACGTCGTCGCGGCATTGCCGTCAATCTTGCCCTTACCTACGATGGAGACATTCTCCAACCCATAACCATAGATGAAAGGGCTGTAGTTTTGCAAGAAAGTTCCTTCCCAACTGGTCTTCACCAAAGGCAGATAGCAGGAAGGAGTCGGAGAAAACTTCAGTGTGGCCCCTTCTTGCAACTCCAGACAAACATTGCTTACAAAATGAATTGGCCCTTCCAACCAATACTCTCCTGCTGGAACAACAATGCGCGCCCCACCCATTCGGGCAGCACGCTTCATGGCCTTGTCGAAGGCAGGCTTACAGTCTTTCACCCCATCACCTTTTGCTCCAAAAGAAGTGATGCATAGCTCTGCTTGGGGAACGGCAGCTCCTGTGATTTGTTTCAAGATGGAATCGCGCTTGGCGATGCGTCCTCCACCATCAGCCGCAAACATAGCTCGTGGCAAAAGGAAGGCTGCGAACATGAAAAATAAAAATTTATACATACAATTGGGAAACATAAATATAGCTTTAAAATAATTATACAACTTTCAATCACGCACGGGCGGACTGCCAAACATCGAATCCAGAACTTGAACGGCATTTGCCTATATCCACCCCGCCAACAATGACACTCCGCCCTTGTCTGTCGCTTTGAGGAACAGACGTCTGCCAGCTGTTAACACGAGGCGAGCACGGACTCCTTTCGGCCCATGAGCCGAAAGGAAGGCGTACACGGGCCGAAAGGAAGCCTAGGGAGTCCCGCAACCGACATATGCCAGTGTGCAAAAAAGAAGAGGATGCACCATTTTATTGCTACATCCTCTTTACTCCATATACAATAATTACTTCGGATGAATATCCTTGTCTTCTTTATTCCTTTTTCGTCGTCTTGCGGCTGGTGGCTGCCTTACGCGGCTTCTTGGCGGGTTTTGCGTCAGCATCGGCCGGAGTCCCGGCAGAAGGCTGTTCCTCCTCGGCCGCCGTGCATTTCTCAGCTTTCGTCAGCTTCACCTGCAAGTTTTCAATCTCCTTCTTCAAGGCCGAGATTTCTTCATCCTGATTGTGGATCGTGGTCAGGAGGGCATTCAATTCTTCATTGTCCATATCTGCCGGATAGAGAGAATTGACCCGACGGATAAAGTCGCCCAAGATGTTCATGTAGTTAGTAAACGCATCATAGGGTGAATCGTAAATGCCACGATCCATGGCCAGCGCCGTATGCTTGGTCGTCATGAAACGGAAATTGTTGCTTGCTTGCAGATAATCCCAGTCTTGCTTGATGCGACGGTCGTCACACAGGCGCACACGTTCGGCCACGCTATACAATTTGTTGAAAGCCTCGCGCTGCATGACATTGCCCAGCCAACAACTGATGTCACGCTCTTCGTCCACCCACGACATCGGGTCGGGCACATCCAACGGAGCGACAGAATGCAGCTTCGTACAGAGTTCCGTCGGTGTAGAGAACGTGATGCCCTTGGCTTTAGCCACAGCGGGAAGGGCTTTGATGAAGTCAAGGATGTTGGAGGAAAGGGGCTGGTAAATACCCAGAGCACACAGCTCCATGAAGATGTTGATCACTTGCTCCTCTTCAGGCAACGCCTCGATCCAGCCTAAATAAGTGTCGGCGAAAAGCGGGTATTCGTTCCACTCCGAATTGGAGAAACGAAGGCTGATGTCATCGGAGAGCTTGTAGTCACGCAACAGAAGTTTCAGATTCGGATTCATGTTGCAGTGATACAAATAGTGCGGGCTCTTCCAGCCCAATATATGACGGGCACCTTCTGTCAACATGCCCTTGAAACCCATATCAGCAACGACAGAACCGATTTCATCGGAGTATATCAAGCTGGAGTTGCGACACACTTGCGGGGTCTGCCCGAAGAGTTGCGTCACTTTCTTCCGCATGCGCTCCACGTCGGCACGGAAACAATCTTCATCAGCCAGCGAGGAGAGACCGTGCGAATACGGTTCGGCCAGGAATTCGCAGCACCCGGTTTCATTCAACTGATGCAGCAGGTCTATCACAGCTGGTGCATGAATCTCAAGCTGCTCCAGGGCAACGCCCGAAATGGAAAGAGCTACTTTGAAATATCCCGCATGCTCATGAGCCATGTCAATCAGAGTTTTCAATGCAGGGATGTAAGAACGCTCGGCCACTTCGTTGATGGTCCGCTCATTCTCATAGTCGTCATAGTAATAATGGCCCGTACCGATATTGAAGAAACGGTAACGTTTCAGATGGATGATTTGATGTATCTCGAAATAAAGACAAATTGTTTTCATAATCTTCGTGTGTTTATGGATGTATTATCGACTGTTTCTTATTACTTGTTCATATATGCCACGGATTTTCACTCCCACCTTTTCCCAGGTGATGGAATCAACCTCTTTCTTTCCTTCTTCTTTCAGATATTCATAAAGCGACTGATTGGTGCAGAGAGAATAAATCGCATCTGCCATGGCATGAATATCCCAATAATCCACTTTGATACATTTATCTAATATTTCAGCACAACCGGATTGCTTGGAGATAATAGAAGGCACACCACATTGCATAGCTTCCAAAGGCGATATGCCAAAAGGCTCAGACACCGACGGCATGATGTAGACATCACTGGCCTTCAAGCATTCGTAGACCTGGCGTCCTTTCTGGAATCCCGGGAAATGGAAACGGTCTGCAATGCCGCGTTCGGCCACCAATGTAATCATGGCATTCATCATGTCACCGCTGCCGGCCATCACAAAACGGATGTTGTGTGTGCGCTGAAGCACCATGTTGGCGGCTTCTACAAAATATTCCGGTCCTTTCTGCATCGTGATACGTCCCAAGAATGTGACCAGTTTTTCATTCGGGAACTTACGAGGAACGATTGCCTGTATGTCTTCTGCAAGCGGAGCGACCGCATTATGCACCGTGGAAACCTTGCGCGGGTCTTGGAAATATTTATTTATGACAGTCTGACGGGTGAGTTCGCTCACACACATGATGTGGTCAGCATGGTCCATGCCATTTTTCTCTATAGCATATACCGTGGGATTCACATTGCCGCGGCTGCGGTCGAAATCTGTCGCATGGACATGGAGCACCAAAGGTTTGCCCGACACTTGCTTCGCATGTATTCCTGCCGGATAAGTCAGCCAGTCATGCGCATGGATAATGTCAAACTGTTGCTGACGTGCGACCACTCCTGCCACGATGGAATAATTGTTAATCTCTTCATGCAGATTGTCCGGATAACGGCCTGAAAACTCCAAGCATCCCAAATCATTCGTGTTCATATAGCTGAAATCAGCATAAATATGATCACGCAGGTCGTAGTATAATTGCGGATCCATGTAAGACCCCACACGTCCTTTCACGTAATCCCACTGTACATCACGCCAGACAATGGGAACGCTGTTCATTCCGATAATCCTCAAAAAGCTCTGGTCTTCATCTCCCCATGGTTTTGGAATGCAGAAGGTGATCTCCATATCATTCTGTTTGGCCAGCCCTTTCGTCAAGCCATAGCTTGCTGTACCTAATCCTCCAAGAATATGAGGAGGAAATTCCCAACCGAACATTAATACTTTCATATCGCTTATTCCTCCTTTATTGAATCGTTATACATCTGATTATATTTAGTCAGCAGTTTCAAAATACGCAATATTTCTGCTACATTCATCGCAAACGAAACGGCTCCACGCCCTTTAAAAGGAGGATTTCCATCAAACAGTTCAGGAATAGTTCCAATGCAATGCAGATTCATTTCATCTTCGTAGGCTATAAGCTGGCGTTCGATGAAGGAAATGGCACTCATCTTATATATCTTCATGTATGCCTCCAAATAGAAGCCTTCCAGCCATGGCCACGCTGTACCTTGATGATAGGCATAGTCACGCTGCGTCTGTGGACCGACATAATTGGGATTATATCCACCACTCTTAGGACTCAACGAACGTAAACCTTTCGGAGTCAGCAATTCTTTCGTAACAATATCCAGGATTTTCTTTTTCTGCGAGAGCGACAACGGAGAATAGTCAAAAGCGACCGGGAAAATCATATTGGGCCGGACACTCCAGTCCATCATCGTACCATCGACGTAATCGAACAGATAACCATGTTCGTTCAAGAACACTTCCACGAATGAATTACCCGTAATTTCAGCCTGAGCGTCAAGTGTATCCGCATAAGCCTGATTGCCTCCTTCACGCAGCAAATCCGCAGCAAACTTCAAGGCATTATACCACAATGCATTGATTTCAACAACATAGCCCGTACGCGGGACAACCGGCCGACCGTTGACCGTAGAATTCATCCACGTCACAGGGCGTTCTGTCCCATTGACATACAACAAGCCATTGTCGTGAAGGAACAGATTGGTGTGTTCCCCGCTACGTATGTATTCTATAATATCTTCTATCAGTTTTCCGTATTTCACACGGCATTTTTCGCGTGAAATCATTTTAGCATATTGCTGCAGTGCCCAAACGGCCCAGAGCAACACATCTGGCTGGTCCATCTCTGAAATCTTGCATGTCAGAGGACGGTCTTGAATAAGCTCATAGATAGCCTCTTCCGCAGTTGCCATAATCTCATCAAAGACATCATATTCTTCAATGGCCAACGTCAGTCCGGGCAATGCCACAAACATGTCACGCGCACGGCACTTGAACCAAGGATAACCCGCTAAAATGTAACGTTTATTGTCTTGTCTATTATGAAATTGATGAGCAGAATTATACAGACAGTGAAGGAAACTGTCTCGGGGAATACGCTTATCGACTTCTTTCTGGAAGATTGTTTTCAATTCTGCAGTATCGGCTAAAGATATGCCACCAGAAAATATAATGCTTTCACCTTTACGAATCGGGACTTCAAAATAACCCGGAACATACAAGTCTTCGTTGGATGCATAACCACGTTCCTGTTCTTTCGGATATTCTATATTTTTATACCAATTAGGGTCAAAATGATAGTCCACGCTCTTACTGAACTGCATGTGCAATTCTGGGTATCCCGGATACATGCAAGTCTTGATTCCATTTTCAATCAACTGATAGTCTCGACTTGCCTGTGAATTCTCATGCGTAAATTGCCGTACACTCCGGAAGGCCAGGAATGGGCGGAAACGGAGCAGTGTCTCAGAATGTGCATCAACCAAGGTGTAACGTATCAGGATACGATTCTCATGGTGGACAAACACCTTCTCCTTTTTCAGAATCACACCTCCTACACGATAAAAGGTCGTAGGCACTTTCTCGCAATCAAACTCACGAATGTACTTGTGTCCTTTGGGACTAAAATTATTTCCCTGGTATTTATGGAGTCCGAGATTGAACTCTGCTCCATGTTGAACTACTGTTTCATCTAACGATGAAAGCAAAACGTGATTTTCATCATCCAATTCCGGAATCGGAATCACCAGCAAACCATGATATTTTCGCGTATTGCAATCTACGATGGTCGTACAATGATATGCTCCCGAACGATTGGTACGCAGTATTTCTCTGGATAAGGATTCCTCCAAATTGGTCATTAGAGTCTTGTCAAATCGCAAATAACTCATAGCTTATATTTTAAGGTTCTCAATTTTTCTTACAAATCATTTATCTCTCCTAGACTATTCTTCGTTTGTTATTAGGAGTGTTCAAAAGTAACAAATTTCAGACAAAAACAAAAAAAGCAATAGATTTATTTTAAGAAAAGTGCCAAATCCGCCTCTGTCGCATAAAAATGTCACAAACAAAAGGCTTTTAATGCAATCCATAGAAAGCAATCAACGAAACAATTCAAAAGTAAACTTACAACCGAAAGAATCGAACTGTCCACGTATGAAACTAACAAAAGCCCCGCAATCAAAAATATGAGTCCCTATGCCGTATCCTAATTCGACATAAGGTATAAGACGCGGCATGAACAAAATACCTCCATACAACCGCTCGGACTCAATTAGATTTACATATTTCCGAAGTTGACGAAAAAGCAAAAAGGGTGTTTCATAGGTCACATGCCCTCGTATGTATTTATTTGACCAGTTATACCAGCGTGAATCCAATAATTGGAACGTCCCCCCGATGTCGTCATTCCAATCATCCGGCAGATTATTTCGTCTCAGATTAAAGAAGTCTACGAAATACATGTCTTCTTGCTCTGTAAAAGCTCCACACCCGACCCGATAAGAGATGTAACGAATTCCACCAAATTTGAATTTCTGCTGCATATCCAATTCGATGCGTTCATATTTACCGGTACTCCCAAAAACACCTTTAATTCCACGTTCCCAATCGACCGAGACCGTCGGATAGTTCGAATAGAGATTGATCTTACGGTGTCCGTCCATATAATAATATTGCCTGGGAGTCCACTCCAAACGAATCCGGGGAGCAAAACTCGAATATGTATCACGCAATTCACCGGACAAATAGTTCTGAAGTTCCGGGTCATATATGTTTGTCTTATCCACCAACGTTCGTTTGTGATATGACAATCCGACTGTCAGAAGTAGACCGTTCGTAATCTCAAAATCATTCCCCAAACGAACATACAGGTCTTTAAAATAGTCCAACTTCAATTTATCAAAGTCCAAAATGCTATCCGGATATTGCTCCAATCGGTCTAAGACTTCGCTACTATAAATTCTGTTTCCATTGCCCACATTCAATGTGATTCGTCCCAGTTTCTCGGGGTAATAAGTGTAATTGGCATCACAACGCCAATAGAATTCCTTATATTTAAAATTATAACCGATACGAGGAGAAATGTATAGGCTACGGTCTCTTTCGAAATACTGGTTGAACTTGAATCGCTGGATGTAGGAAAATCCATTGCTGTGACTATAGCGGAGCTGCAAAGGATTCAGCAATGGATAGCATTTCAAACTACTCAAATTGTTGAAACGAAAAGTATAATTGCTGATTAACATATCACCCACTTCTCCCCAAAACACTCTCTGCCTTGACTTAGGCACCACATTCTGCTTCTTGAAGGTTTCACGCTCTGCAAAGCTCCCATACAGTTCTTCTTCAAAACTGCTGAGCGGATAAGCACGCAGCGAATCCATGTGTGCCAGGTCCGTATTGATTGTATCATTTGTCACGGTCAGACGATAATAATCAGACAAATTGTAGCTTCTTTTTTGAGGCAGTGTCTCAGGCACCGACCCGGCCAGTTTTATGTCTTTATAATCATATACAGCCGTATAGTCTGCCCCAATCTTATTGCCGACAAATTTAAAAAGCATTTTAATGCTCAAACGCTTTGGGAGATACATTTCCTTTCCATCGGCTCCCATCTTGATGCGTACTTCAAACCCCACCTGCTCGACTTTGCCGGCCATACAACAATCTGCCACAGTCCAACTTTTATCACGAACTGTCACATAGCCATTGACCAACTGATTACTTTTATATCGGGGAACTATCAGAACCTTATATTCTGTTGGAGTACGTTCTGTAAATATAGAATCCAAGATATAATAATAATAACGATGCCCATTCTTTGTAAAAGGTGAAATCAGTTTATCCGGCAACAAATCTGTGGAATATATATTCATGTTGAAATAGTCCATGACATTACCTATCTCTCCATCATTCCTGTGAAATGTACCCGTTAAGGCTTGCATCTTTACATCATAAATGTCCGGGGCTGAATAATGAACCTCATTTTGAGACTCCACAATATAATCATTAACTCCCTTTTCAAAACGAAACATCGAAGGAACTACGCGCAATAAAATATTACGTTTATGTACTTTGAAATGTCCACGCACATACAAATTTGCCCGATAATCACCAACAACACGTGCATACCAATCGGACGACTCCACGACATGATGAATGATGGAATCCCCAGTTATAGGTTCCATCAGCTCCGGAAACAACGTGTTTTGCCCTTTGACTGAACAAACGCAGCACAAAAGATACAAAAAGACATTTAACAGTATTCTCACCTTTTCAACCTATTTATTAAGAACTCCACTTTATAGCAAAAATAAAGAAAAGAAGATAGAAGGCAGTCCAGAAAGAAAGAAATTACGTTAATTTATCTATAAAAGATAAAGCTATTGATTTTCTTGTTATGCAAAAGAAACAGAAAGATAAACTTTTTGTTATTTTTGTGCCCTATAACATGGTTTTAGAACATCATTATGGGTAAAAAGGAGATAACAGAAGCAGAAATCATTGAAAGTATTGCTGATATATGGACGCTTCTCACCGACGAAGAACGTGCCATCATGAGGCAAAACTTCACTATCCAAAAATACAAGAAGAACGAAACGATCTATTGTGAAGGGGAAACACCGACACACATGTTATGCCTGCTTAGCGGTAAAGTAAAGATTTACAAAGACGGAGTAGGAGGACGTAGCCAGATTATCAGAGTCATCAAGCCCGTCGAATACTTCGCTTACCGTGCTTATTTCTCCGGAGGAGACTTCGTGACTGCAGCCGCAGCATTCGAACCATCTGTCATTTGCCATATCCCGATGGACATCATCAATAAAATGGTTACTGAAAACAACCGATTAGCCATGTTCTTCATTCATCAACTTGCTACAGACTTGGGCATTGCTGATGAACGCACTGTCAATCTCACCCAAAAACACATCCGCGGAAGACTTGCCGAATCCCTCCTTTTCCTTAAAGACTGCTACGGAGTGGAAGAAGACGGATGCACACTGAGCATCTACCTTTCACGAGAAGACTTGGCCAACTTGTCAAACATGACCACCTCCAATGCCATCCGTACTCTATCCAATTTTTCCACCGAGAAACTCATCATTACGGACGGGCGGAAAATCAAAATCATCAATGAAGACAAACTGAAGAAAATAAGCAAGATTGGCTAATACTCCAATACTTTCCGGCCTCAAAGGCGAATGAAAAAGCCACTGCTGCGACAATCGCCACATCCTGCGTCAAGCTATCGGGATAGTCATGTACCTCCAGGATGAACCTCACCGGCCTGCAGCCAGCAAAGTCTTGATCTGTTCCAACTTATCGGTCAAAGGCAAACAGGCATCAATCCAATGAATATTGAAACCACGACGCTCCATACCTCGAAACCAAGTCATCTGACGCTTGGCAAACTGATGTATTGCTATTTCCAAATCATGCACCATCTCAGCATGGGTCATCTGCCCTGTTACGTACAAAGTGAGATATTTATATTCCAACCCGTAATAAATCAGGTCTTCAGGTGCTATCCCCTGATCAAGCAAACCTCTCACCTCTTCTACCATACCAGCATCCAGCCGCTCCCGTAGCCGCTCGCTGATTTTCTTCCGCCGCAAGTCTCGGTCTATTGACACTCCGATTATCAGACTCTTAAGATGAGGGAACTCCCGCTCCTGTACGGGTGTCTGTCTGTAATACTCTTCGATTTCGATGGCTCGGACAGCCCGCTTGACAGTGTCTACATCAGTGGAATTATGCAGTTTCTTGTAAGTTGACAATATTGCAGTAAGTTCATCCAATGATTTGCCGGACAGACGCTCACGCAATGCTGGATTCTCCGACACCGGAAGCAGCCTGTACCCTTTCAGCACAGACTCTACATACATCCCCGTACCTCCACAAAGAATCGGCAACTTGCCCCGTCGGCAGATGTCTTCATAAGCCTTCAGGAAATCACGCTGGTACTCAAACACATTATATTTATATCCAGGTTCTACTATATCTATCAGATGATAGGGGATTTGTCTCCCCTCCACCACATAGTCCTCCAAATCTTTTCCTGTACCAATATCCATCCCACGATAGACTTGACGACTGTCCCCGCTTATAATTTCCGAATCCAAATCATAAGCCAGCGCAGTGGCCAATGAAGTCTTGCCAGAAGCCGTCGGCCCAATAATGGCTATTAAATCAATGTCTGACATAAAACAAAATCCAAACTATAAAATAAAAGAGGCCATGTCAATGGATTGACATAGCCTCTCTTCTATGACTAAGTTTTCAATATATTAGCAGTTTACAGATGCCATGTGAGCAATCAAGTCGAGCACTTTGTTAGAGTAGCCGATTTCATTGTCATACCAAGATACAACTTTAACGAATGTATCAGTCAAGTAAACACCTGCATTGGCATCGAAGATTGAAGTCAACGGGCAACCCAAGAAGTCAGAAGAAACAACTGCATCTTCAGTGTAACCCAGAACACCCTTCAATTCGCCTTCTGAAGCTTCCTTCATAGCAGCGCAGATAGCCTCTTTAGTAGCCGGTTTAGCCAAGTTTACAGTCAAGTCAACAACAGATACATCCAAAGTCGGAACACGCATTGAGATACCTGTCAATTTTCCATTCAGTTCAGGAATAACCTTACCTACAGCCTTAGCAGCACCTGTTGAAGACGGGATGATGTTGCCAGCAGCAGCACGGCCACCTCTCCAGTCCTTCAAAGACGGACCGTCAACAGTCTTTTGAGTAGCAGTCGTAGAGTGAACAGTTGTCATCAAACCGTTTACGATACCGAATTTATCGTTCAATACTTTAGCAATCGGAGCCAAGCAGTTGGTTGTACAAGAAGCGTTTGATACGAATTGAGTGCCTTTTACATAAGTCTTCTCGTTCACACCGCATACGAACATGGGGGTGTCATCTTTAGAAGGAGCAGACATTACGACATATTTAGCACCGGCCTCGATGTGAGCTTGAGCTTTTTCTTTAGTCAGGAACAAACCAGTAGATTCAACAACATACTCAGCACCTACCTCATTCCATTTCAAGTCAGCCGGATTTCTTTCAGCAGTTACACGGATTTCCTTGCCGTTTACGATCAATTTGCTGTTCTCAACGTCAGCCTCGATAGTACCATTGAATTTACCGTGCATAGTATCATATTTCAACATATATGCCAAGTAGTCAACCGGGCAAAGGTCATTGATACCTACGATTTGAATATCGTTTCTGTTTTGAGCTGCACGGAAAACGAAACGTCCGATACGTCCGAATCCATTAATACCTACTTTAATCATTTTGTTTAAACTTTTAAGGGTTCTATAATGTTTAGAAATAAACTCTCGTTTAATCCACGCTTCTGACTTATCTTAAGCGCGATGCAAAAGTAAGAAAATGTTTTCTATAATCATATTTAAATGCACGATTAAATATGTTTAATGGCAGGAAAAAGTTATCAAAACGACCAATAATCGACGAATTGGTCACTCCAGTTTGCAAATCGCATATCTTAAAGCTAAAAGTCCGAAAGGTTGCTTATACGGCACCTCCCGGACTCTTATGTTCTTTTCATCCTTCTTTATGGATAATTTCTTTTACTCCCACTCGATTGTGCTGGGTGGTTTGGACGAGATGTCATAGGTCACGCGGTTCACACCCTTCACCTTATTTATAATGTCGTTCGACACCTTGGCCAGGAAATCGTAAGGAAGACGTGCCCAGTCAGCCGTCATGGCATCCGTGCTGGTCACGGCTCTCAGAGCTACGGCACGCTCATAAGTTCGCTCATCACCCATGACACCCACGCTCTGCACGGGCAACAAGATGACACCAGCCTGCCATACTTGGTCGTACAACTTCCAGTCGCGCAACCCCTGGATGAAGATGTCATCAGCATCCTGAAGAATGCGGACTTTCTCGCGCGTGATGTCACCCAGAATGCGGACCGCCAATCCCGGACCGGGGAAAGGATGACGCGTTATGAGATGCTCAGGCATACCCAACTCACGGCCAACACGGCGAACTTCGTCCTTGAAAAGCAAACGCAGAGGCTCACAAAGCTTGAGGTTCATCTTCTCAGGCAGACCACCCACATTGTGGTGGCTCTTGATGACAGTGCCGGTAATGGAAAGCGACTCGATGCAGTCAGGGTAAATCGTCCCTTGGGCGAGCCACTTCACATCTTTTATCTTATGGGCTTCCTCATCAAACACGTCGATGAATCCCTTGCCAATAATCTTACGCTTGCGCTCAGGTTCCGTCACACCAGCCAATTCGCGGAAGAACTTTTCGCTGGCATCCACGCCGATTACGTTCAGCCCCAGGCATTCATAGTCATGGAGTACATTTTGGAACTCATTCTTGCGCAACATGCCGTGGTCGACAAATATACACGTCAGATTCCGGCCGATGGCCTTGTTGAGCAACACGGCTGCAACCGAAGAATCAACACCTCCGCTAAGTCCCAACACCACTTTGTCGTCACCCAACTGCTCCTTCAGCGCAGCGACCGTGCTCTCCACGAAAGAAGCCGCACTCCAATCCTGCTTGCTGCCGCAGATGTCAACCACGAAGTTTTTCAATATCTGCGTTCCGTCCTCGCTGTGATACACCTCGGGGTGGAACTGCACGCCCCAGAGCTTCTCGCCTTCTGCCTGGTAGGCCGCAATGGCCACTTTGTCAGTCGAAGCGATGGCACGGAAGCCCTCCGGGATAGCTGTGATGGTGTCGCCGTGGCTCATCCACACCTGCGAATTGTCACGCACGTCCTTGAAAAGCGGATTGCCCTTCTCGAAGCGGGCCAAGTGGGCACGACCGTACTCGCGAGTACCTGCCGGCTCGACGCGTCCGCCACCGACATAAGCCATGTACTGCGCTCCGTAGCAGATGCCGAGGATGGGATATTTGCCGCGGATGCCGCTCAGGTCAATCTTGAACGCATGTTCGTCATAGACTGAAAACGGGCTTCCCGACAGGATGACGCCGATGACCGACGGATCGTCATGCGGGAATTTGTTGTAAGGCAGAATCTCACAATACGTGTTCATTTCGCGCACTCGGCGTCCGATGAGCTGGGTGGTTTGTGAACCGAAATCAAGAATAATAATCTTTTCCTGCATATTGTCTTTGTCTGGATATTATTAAATATGTATGCAAAAGTAGTAAAAAGCCAAGATATAGAAGGGATATTTATAGGGAAAATCCATACATTTGTCCCAATCATCCTTAAAAGCTTGCTTATGGAATACTACGAATTCAACACCTTCAAGTTTTTCCGGCGCTACTTCAACCTGCCCAAAAGCATGAAGCTACAATGGTGCGTAATCGAAGAAATGCCTCACAGGAAGCCGAAAGAATTGCGTCTGGGCATCCTGTTGCCCGAGTATACCGGAGGGAAATACATCGACGTTGCGCAACGGCGCATGTTCAGTCAAGTGGAATGCGGCCTCATCTGCCGTAAGGCATGGCCGGCCAAGCGGACACTTCAGGACGACAACTATCTCTACCAGACAGAAATCTACGCATTGAAAATCGTATGCACCAAGCACTTTATCGCCGACATCTACCGTAGTTCCTGGTACACAGACGACAGTCCTTCGATGATGCTGCTATGACCCATCGTCAGATAAAAAGAGGGCCGTGTCTTGACCTTAACACGACCCTCCTTTCTCATTCTGCCATCCTGCCGGCTTCAGACCTGCGGTAGAAATGCGCCACAGGCCCGAAACCGGTGCCGAAACGATAGGTCGCTCCCACACGAATAGCGCCGTCGATGTAAGTCTCGGCCAGGCATACAGCCTCATACAGCGTATGCCCTTGCGAGAGGTAGGCGGCGATGGAGGAGGAAAATGTGCAGCCCGTCCCGTTGACATTGCGCGTGTCGACCTTCGCCTTCACAAAAGTCTTCATGCCGGTGGAAGCCGAATAGAACACGTCCATCAGCCCCTCTGGATGAGGCACAGACTTCACGATGGCTGCGTTTCCCCAGCGACAGAGGGCACGGATGTCCTCGTCCGTGTCGCCGCTGAATGTCTTGTGAAGCAGCAGGTTTGCTTCCCGAAAATTGGGTGTGATGAGGGTTGCCAGCGGGAAAAGGCTCTCCTTATAAGCATCAATGGCCTCAGGCCTGATGAGGGGAGTGCCGGCAGAATCGACCATCACGGGGTCGACCACGAGCGGAACCGTGCGATAAGCAGCAAGCACATCGCCCAGCGTACGCACAAGCTCCTCGGTGAAAAGCATACCGGTTTTGATGGCGGAAGCATGCACATCGTCAAGAAATGAACGGACCTGACCTGTCACCAACTCGACTGGCAACGGGAATACTTGTTTCACACGGGTCGTGTCTTCATCGACAATGCAGGTGATGGCGCCTGCGGCATAGCTCCCGCAAGCAGAGATTGACTTGATGTCGGCCTGCACACCGGCGCTCCCCAGAGGTTCGCTCCCGGCAATGGCCAACACTTTTGGATATTCTTTCATGTTTTTAATCCTATACCTTATTATATATAATAGTTTAGAGTGTCTGTTCAGGATAAAGTGAATTCCACCACGTGGGGTCATCTTGCAGATATTTGGCAAACCAGGCAAAAATGGTGTTTTGCCAGAGGATACGCTTGTGATAGTCGGTGATAAGATGGTTCTCGCCGTCGACGGTGACGAAAGCTGTCTCCCGTCCGAGGAGTTTCAGTGCCGTAAACATCTGGATACTCTCGCCGATGGGCACATTCGTGTCCGCAGAGCCGTGGAGGAAAAGGATGGGTGTATGAATGCGGTCAGCATGGAACAGCGGGCTGTTGTCCGTGTAGAGTTTCGGGTTGTTCCACGGATAACTGTCTGCCGAAGCTGCCTCACTGTAGGAATATCCCCAATAACCTTCACCCCAATAACTGGTGATGTTGCTGATGCCGGCGTGTGAGATGGCTGCGGCGAAGAGGTCGGTCTTCGTCTGCAAATACTGCGTCATGAATCCACCATAGGATGCTCCGATGCAACCGATTTTCGAGACATCGACAAACGGATGTTCCTCGCAGAAGCGGCGTGTACCCTCAATGATGTCGTCGGCGGTGTAGTCACCCCACCCGTTGACATGGCGTGCGGAAAACTCCTGGCCGAAACCGATAGCCCCGCTTGGCTCGACGACATAGACCACATAGCCCAGAGCGGCATAAGCATGAAGCGGGTAGCGTCCTTCGAAAGTGCGCTCGATGGGCGTACAGCCTCCGTAATAGTTCACGATGAGAGGATATTTCCGCGATGCGTCGAAGTGCGGCGGCAGATAGAAGCGTCCGCAGATGATGTCTCCGCGTGAGTTGCGGAAGTTCCAGGCCTGACACTCGCCCAGCTGCACACCGTCCAGAATCTCAGGATTGAGGTCTTCACGCAGGGTCGTCTTATCGTTTTTCAGATTGACCGTATACAGCCGGCTCGCATTCGACGCGCTTTCGCCATAGAAAGCTATCACGGGTGCAGAGGCTGAGAGCGAGAACGTCTTGACTACTTCCTCGGGGATGTTCATCCGATCGATGCTTCCCGAAGGCAGTCGCAGACGGAAGAGACTGATGCAGTCGCGTGCGTAAGCCGTGAAGTAGACCGAGCCGTCAGCTGCACTCCAGTCGACGGCTGCCACGCTCGGGTCGAAATCTTTTGTCAGGGGAGTCGCCTTCCGGCTCGCGAGATCGTAGAGGAATAGCTGGTTGTCATAGTAACTTGATTTCTGTCCCTCCTTGATGGCCAGTCCGACACCGCCAAACGCATCACCCGAACCCACCACCAGCAGGCGGCTTCCGTCAGGAGAAAAGAGACAGCGCGAGATGAACCCTTCGTCCGTCAGCAGGGTGTCGACTTTCAAAGTCTCCATGTCCATCCGATAGATGGAGGTCCGGGTAAACGGACGCTTGGTGATGTCCTGTTTGTTCACGCCAAAAAGCAACTCGCGCCCGTCAGCCGAGATGTCATGCACAGACGCATCCCGATAGCCATAAGTCAACCGTTGCAACAGACCGCTGGCCAAGTCGTAGCGGGCCAGATAGCGGCGGGTCCGCCATCCGGGCTGGCGGTCATCCGGCTCCAGGATGCGGTAGATGTCCTTCTGCTCCTTCTGTCCTTCCTCCGTCAGGCCATACAGCAAATAGGTTTCTCCGGGAGCTATCTGGAAAAAACCTTCAGGTATGTTGCGGGCCAGCACTGTCTCCTGCATGTTTGCCGGATTGACAGCCACCAGGTCACGTCCTTCGACATTCCGACGCGTATAGTAATACCGGCAGCTCGTCGGCATCCAGTGGATGGCAAGAGGAGTCTCTGTCACGACCCGTCCAGTCGACACTTCTGTCACGCGCGAACGGCTCTCGGTGTCACCACCGGCAAGCGTCGTCGTGTAGGTGGTAATCAGATAGCGTCCGTCAGCCGAAAGCCCAATTCCGCTGAAACGGCGTCCATTGATGGCATCGTCCAGCACATAGAGCCTCTTTCCGCTCTCGTTGATGGAGAACACACCTTCCTGCTCGCTTTCCAGGCTCACGGAGAGCGTGTCGCTCTCGTCAGGCATCGTCAGGCATTTGATGACAAACTGATGGGTGGCTGGAGTCAATGTCACTTCGCCGCCTTTATGCTCCTTGCCGTCGATATAGACCGCATAATGCTTGACGCCCTTCACGGTCAGCCGTCCTTTGGCAAACCGCGTATTGTCCACACTAAAACCTGCCAGATGCAGGGCATAGCCGGGAGTGGAGGGCAACACGCCTCCTTCCAACACACGGCCTGTCCGCACGGCGTCCGGCGACAATATGCTGTTCAGCAAGTCTTCTTCCTGAAACATCTTTCCGGCGGCATTCTTCTCCTCCGACATGAAAGGTTTCTGCACGCTATACGGTCCGGCATAGCGGAATTGCTTGATGTCTACATTTTCGGCATTAGACGAAAGCGCCCCCAAGCAAAGGGCGCATCCTACGATGATTCCTTTGTTCATATCACTATCTTGTTTTCTTTAAACACGTATGCAAAGCTATAAAATAATCATCGGAAAGTCCTTCCGCCCAGCCTACTTATTTCACCCCTCCGCGACGCCTTCCTTTCCGTCCTCGCCTACCCTCCTTTCCGTGGTCGGACGGCCTTCTTTCCGCCCTCGCCTACCCTCTACTCCGCTCCCGGCCTGCCTCTTTCAGCTTCGGCAAAGCAGGCTGCCAAGGCAGTCGGAAAACACTTCCGCGCGACACGGACAAAAAGGCTTTCCACATGATGAAAAATCTTCCCATTTCAACTTGAGTATCCCTAAATCTTATGTATCTTTGCGCGCTAAAAAATCACAAACTACAAAAAGGCTATGATTCCCTGTAAGACAAAAGGTTTTATCTGCGGCATGGTCGCCGCCATGACTTATGGCATGAACCCCTTGTTTGCCCTTCCGCTCTATAAAGAAGGCTTGAATGCAGACTCTGTGCTTTTCTATAGATATGGGCTGGCCATCGTGTTTTTAGGTCTGCTTATGAAATGGAAAGGCGAGTCTTTCAAACTTGAAAAGAAAGAGGTGCTTCCGCTAATCATCGCGGGACTGATTTTCTCCAGTTCCTCGCTCCTGCTCTTCCTCAGTTACAACTACATGGATGCAGGAATCGCCTCGACCATCCTTTTCGTCTATCCGGTGCTGGTCGCCCTCATCATGATGATATGTTTCCACGAACGGGTATCCTTCGTCGTGTGGGGCGGTATCGCCCTGGCCCTTTGCGGCATCAGCTTCCTTACTAAGGGGACTGACGGGGCTATGCTCAGTTGGGTAGGCCTCGCCTTCGTGCTGCTATCATCGCTGTCGTATGCGGTCTACATCGTGGGAGTGAATCAATCGGTACTGAAAAATATTCCCAACATGCGGCTGACGTTCTATGCCCTGCTGTTCGGCTTCTCCATCTACTTGGTGCGGCTGGATTTCGGCACGGCGCTCATCCCCGTGCACACCTTCTCCGGCTGGGCCAATGTCATCGCGCTGGCCCTGCTGCCCACAGTCGTGTCCCTGATATGCACGACCGTCGCCATCCACAACATCGGCTCTACGCCCACAGCCATCCTGGGAGCACTGGAACCGGTGACCGCCCTCTTCTTCGGCGTCATGCTATTCAACGAGCAACTGACTCCGCGCATCCTGTTGGGCATCGTGTTGGTCCTGACGGCCGTCACCCTGATTGTCATCGAAAAGCCTGTGACCGACCGCTTGAGGCACATCCTGAAACATTCATAATGCACAAGCCCTAACACCTCGGACCATGAATTCTGTGAGAGGACTATTGTATGCCGTCATCTCTTCAGCGACATTCGGCCTTGTGCCCTTCTTTGCCCTGCCGGCCATCCATGCAGGAGTAGCAGTCAACACAGTCGTCTTCTACCGTTTTTTCCTGTCATGCATCGCCATGGGCATCGTCCTGCTGCTGAAGAAAGAATCATTCAGCATCAGCAAGGATGAATACAAGATGCTGTGCCTGCTCAGCATTTTCTATGCAGCCACCTCCATGCTACTGACCCTTTCCTACTTGTACATCCCGAGCGGGATGGCCACGACCATCCATTTTCTCTATCCGGTGCTGGTCACGCTCATCATGATTCTCCTGTTTAAGGAAAGAGGCAACTGGATTATCTACCTGGCTACAGGCCTGGCCGTCATGGGAGTCGGCTTCCTGGGCAATTCCGGAGGAAGCCAAAGCATCGACTCCGTCGGCCTGACACTGGCCCTGATCACCGTGTGCACGTATGCCACTTACATCGTCGGCATACAGAAATTTCGCATCCGCAATATGGACGGCCTGAAAATGACATTCTACGTCTTGCTCAACTGTGCGCTCATCTTCTTCATCAATGTCCTGGTGCAGGACGGAGGCTTCTCCCCCATCCCCGACATATCAACAGCCGTGCATTTAGTCCTACTGGCACTGGTCCCGACACTCGTGTCCGACTTGACCCTGATCCTCGCCGTCAAGAGAGTAGGCCCCACGACGACAGCCATCTTGGGTGCTCTGGAACCGCTGACAGCGGTGTTCATGGGAATCATGTTTTTAAACGAAAGCTGCACCCTGATGCAAGTCATCGGCATCGTTGTCGTCCTGATGGCTGTCACGCTGGCCATAGTCGGCACCCAACAGATGAAAATGAAGAACGCGGGAAGCTGACAAGAAGGAAACAAAAGAAACCATTTCACATGACTATCCACAAGCTCTGCCCTACATTTGTAGCAAATTGATAATGACTTTATTTTAAATGTTATAATTATTCCAATTCTTCCTATTTCTACCTAAGATTTTATATCTTTGCGAAAAATTTCGAGATTATGGAAACACAGTATTTAACTCCCGGTTACATATTCGAATCCAGTTGGGAGGTATGTAACAAAGTAGGAGGAATTTATACCGTTCTTTCTACACGGGCCAAAACCCTGCAAGAGGCCTTTAAAGACCGCCTGTTCTTCATCGGGCCCGATGTATGGAAAGAAAAAAACAATCCACTATTTTTAGAAGACGATTCTTTATATAAAGAATGGAAAACTTACGCTAAAACACAAGAAAATCTAGACTTCCGCGCCGGACGGTGGAACATCCCGGGCACTCCGATTGTTTTCCTCGTCGACTTCGACAGCTTTTATGCCCAAAAGAATGACATCTATACCCAGGCATGGCTGGACTTCAAAGTCGATTCGCTGCATGCTTACGGTGATTATGATGAAGCCTCGATGTTTTCCTTTGCAGCAGGCAAACTTGTGGAAAGCTATTTCCGTTACCACAAACTCACAGCCTCCGATAATGTCATCTACCAGGCACATGAATGGATGACCGGCCTGGGTGCGCTGTATATCCGCAAACATGTCCCGGAAATCGCCACCATATTCACCACGCATGCCACTTCCATCGGACGCTCCATAGCCGGCAACAACAAACCCCTCTACGATTATCTGTTTGCATACAACGGCGACCAGATGGCCGGCGAACTCAATATGCAATCCAAACACTCCATCGAAAAACAGACTGCACACAATGTCGACTGTTTCACGACCGTGAGCGAAATCACGGCCAACGAGTGCCAAGAACTGCTGGACAAGCCGGTGGATGTGATATTGATGAACGGATTTGAAAATGACTTCGTCCCTAAAGGCAGCAGTTATGTAGCAAAAAGGAAGAAAGCACGCGCGGCATTGCTGAACTTGGCAAACAAATTACTGGGCACCCATCTGGACGACAGCACCATCCTCATCAGCACAAGCGGACGCTATGAGTTTAAAAACAAAGGGCAGGATGTCTACCTGGAAGCCATGAACCGGCTAAATCGGGACAAAAGCCTGCAGAAAAATGTCGTGGCATTTGTCACCGTTCCTGGTTGGGTCGGCGAACCACGCGAGGACTTGAAAGAACGCCTGAACAGCAAAAACGACTTTGACACACCGCTCTATTGCCCGTTCGTCACCCACTGGCTGCACAACATGAGCAATGATAAAGTGCTCGACATGCTGAAATATCTGGGCATGTCCAATGCGGCGACAGACAAAGTCAAGATTATCTTCCTGCCCTGTTATCTGGATGGCAATGACGGCATCTTGAACTTCTCCTATTACGATGTCATTCTGGGCAACGACCTCACTATCTATCCGTCTTACTACGAGCCGTGGGGATACACCCCGCTGGAAAGTATAGCTTTCCATGTGCCGACCGTCACGACAGACTTGGCAGGATTCGGCCTGTGGGTGAACTCGCTGAAACACGGCTACAGCGAACTGAAAGACGGCGTCAAAGTGATACACCGCTCGGACTACAACTACTCAGAAGTGGCAGATGCCATTAAAGATACAATCACAGAATTCTCCACACTATCAGAGAAAGAGATTAAGGACATCCGTAAACGTGCTGTCACCATCTCGGAAAAAGCGCTTTGGAAACATTTCATAACCTACTACTACGAGGCTTACGACGTGGCTTTAAGAAAAGCCAAAGCCAGGCTGAACTAAAAATACAAAAAAAACTAAATAACAAAAATCTCTTGTATGAAAGTCAAAATTAGTAATGCGAATATCCCTAGTTGGAAAGAAGTTACTGTAAAGTCTAGGATTCCTGACGAGTTAAAGAAACTTGCCGAATTGTCGCGCAACATGTGGTGGGCTTGGAACCACGAAGCGACAGACCTCTTCAAATCACTGAACCCAGACCTTTGGAAAGAGGTCGGACAAAACCCCGTCCTATTGCTCGAACGCCTGAGTTACGAACAACTGGAACAACTCGCACAAGACAAAGTCATCCTCAAACGCATGGATGCTGTCTATGACAACTTCAGCGAATACATGAGCGTCAAACCCGACAAGAGCCGTCCCTCCGTAGCTTATTTCTGCATGGAGTATGGTTTGAACCACGTCCTGAAACTTTATTCCGGCGGTTTGGGTATCCTTGCCGGCGACTACATGAAAGAAGCTTCAGACAGCAATGTCGATATGTGCGGCATCGGCCTGCTCTATCGCCACGGCTATTTCACCCAGACTCTGTCCATGGACGGACAACAAATAGCCAACTACGAGACTCAAAACTTCGGAAGCTTACCTATCGAACGGGTGATGGACAAAGACGGACAACCGTTGGTAGTAAAAGTGCCCTATATGAACTACTGGGTATATGCCTACATCTGGCGTGTCAACATCGGACGTGTGCCTTTGTACCTGATGGACACAGACAACGAGATGAACAGCGAATTTGACCGCCCCATCACGTCCCAACTCTACGGTGGTGACTGGGAAAACCGCTTGAAACAAGAAATCCTCTTGGGTATCGGAGGTATGCTGACCCTGGAAGCCCTCGGCATCGAAAAAGACGTGTACCACTGCAACGAAGGACACGCTGCACTGTGCAACTTGAAACGTCTGTGCGACTTTGTCGAGAAAGGTCTGACCTTTGATGAAGCCCTCGAACTCGTCCGCTCTTCGTCCCTCTACACGGTACATACCCCCGTACCGGCCGGTCATGACTACTTCGACGAAGGCCTGTTCGGCAAATACATGGGCGGCTATCCGCAAATGCTGGGCATCAGCTGGGACGACCTGATGGACATGGGACGAATGAACCCGGGAGACCACAATGAACGCTTCTGCATGTCTACTTTTGCCTGCAATACCTGCCAGGAAGTCAACGGCGTAAGCAAACTCCACGGCAAAGTGTCACAAGCCATGTTTGCCGGCATCTGGAAAGGATATTACCCGGAAGAGAATCACGTCGGCTACGTGACCAATGGCGTACACTTCCAGACATGGTGCGCTTCAGAATGGCAAGAGCTCTACAGCCGCTATTTCGATTCACACTTCCTGGCCGACCAATCCAACGCCAGCATCTGGGAGAAAATCTATCAAGTGCCCGATGAGGAAATCTGGGCTACCCGTCAGGCTCTCAAGAAGAAACTGGTCGATTATATCCGCAAGTCATTCCGCGAAGATTGGCTGAAACGTCAAGGAGACCCGTCACGTGTGGTATCTGTTATGGAAAAAATCAATCCGAACGCACTGCTAATCGGTTTCGGCCGTCGCTTCGCTACATATAAGCGTGCACACTTGCTATTCACGGACTTGGAACGCCTCTCCAAAATCGTCAACAATCCGGACTATCCTGTACAGTTCCTCTACACAGGCAAGGCCCACCCGAATGACGGTGCAGGACAAGGACTCATCAAGCAGATTATCGAAATCTCCCGCCGTCCTGAATTCCTGGGAAAAATCATCTTCCTGGAGAACTATGACATGAAACTGGCACGCCGCCTGATTTCCGGCGTTGACATCTGGCTGAACACCCCGACACGTCCGCTGGAAGCCTCCGGTACATCGGGAGAAAAAGCCCTGATGAACGGTGTAATCAACTTCTCCGTGCTCGACGGCTGGTGGCTGGAAGGTTACCGCGAAGGTGCAGGATGGGCATTGACCGACAAACGCACTTACGAAAACCAAGCCTACCAGGATGAACTCGATGCTGCAACCATCTACAGCATACTTGAAACTGAAATCCTCCCGCTCTACTACGCACGCAACCGCAAAGGCTATTCCGAAGGCTGGATTCGCACCATCAAGAACTCGATTGCCAGAATCGCTCCTCACTATACGATGAAACGCCAGCTGGACGACTATTACAGCAAGTTCTATTGCAAGGAAGCACAGCGCTACCACCATCTGCAAGAAAACAACTACGCAAAGGCAAAGGAACTGGCAGCTTGGAAAGAAGCCGTGGCCGAACGCTGGGACAGCATCCAAGTGGTGTCAACAGCACGCTCCGAAGCCCTCTTTGAAGGCGGAGTAGAAAGTGGCAAGGAATACACCATGACCGTTGTTCTTGACGAAAAAGGCCTGAAAGACGCCATTGGCGTAGAGCTCGTAACGATGTATAAGGACAAAGACGGAAAAGAGCATATCTATTCCGTAGAACCGATGGAAATGATTAAACAAGAGGGCAACCTCTACACGTTCCAATGCGTCCATGTGCTGAACAATGCCGGAAGTTTCAGCCTGTCCTATCGTATGTATCCGAAGCATCCGGAACTCCCCCACCGTCAAGACTTCTGTTACGTACGCTGGTTTGTATAATATCATCCATACAAACGAACATAATAATCAGAGGCTGTCCCGTTCAGGACAGCCTCTGCTATTTTCTCCACACCCGACCCGACAGCTCAATGATATAAACTCAACTCACCGCACGAAATCCGGCACGCATGACAGCCTTTATGGTGGCCGAAAGCGAATACCTTTGCAGCTACGGGACGAATCAATAGCGCGGTTGACTACCCTTAACAAAGCTAAATCCAACATCGGGCGAAGGATTATCCTCCAAGCAATATCTTGCGGCACACAAAGAAACATAAACATTTGATTTACAATATATTTAAAACCAATATTAGAAAAATTGATTCCAAAACTTTGCTATTTACCATAAAAAGACTACCTTTGCACGCACAAATGAGGATGGTTCCGTAGCTCAGCTGGATAGAGCAACGCCCTTCTAAGGCGTGGGTCCTGCGTTCGAATCGCAGCGGAATCACCAAGCAAGAATAGCTGATTTGCCAAATCAAATGTTTGCAAATCAGCTTTTTTGTTTTCTTACGTAACAAATCGGAGCATCTGGCATCAGACCGAGACCGAAACATTCAGCTGACGGAGCCGCACTTTCCGACACTTTCACACGGAACGCACAGCCTATGCCCACAAGGTGTCCGCCGAGCACTTTTCTTCATTGCTCCCGGATTGCTTCCAAAATTCGTATTATCTTTGCAGTCCATTTCAAAAAACGTATAGACTCACATGGATTGGATTAAGGACATAATACTGGAACATTCAGCTTTACAAGCACTTATCGTGATTTCTCTATTATCGGCCATAGGCCTCATGCTGGGAAGGATACGCGTATGGGGCGTGTCGCTGGGTGTCACATTCGTATTTTTTGTTGGCATTTTAGCAGGCCATCTAGGAATCTCTGTCGATGCCGACATGCTCAACTATGCCGAAAGTTTTGGCCTCGTGCTTTTCGTGTATGCATTGGGGTTGCAAGTGGGACCCGGCTTTTTCAGTTCATTCCGTACCGGCGGTTTGCGACTCAATCTCCTGGGGGCAGGTGTTGTTCTGCTGGGCACGTTGGTCGCCATCGGGCTGTGTTATCTCACACCCATATCCATGTCCGACATGGTGGGCATACTCTGCGGAGCCACAACCAACACTCCGGCACTCGGCGCTGCCCAGCAGGCACTGAAACAACTCGGCCTGGACAGTAGTGGAGCAGCCTTGGGATGTGCAGTCACATATCCCTTGGGAGTGGTGGGAGTCATCCTGGCTCTCATCGTCGTGCGCAAACTATGGATACGCAGCACAGACGACAATGCTTCATCATCTGAATCTCAAGACCATACATTCATTGCGACCTACCAAGTGCACAACCCCGGCATTATCGGAAAAAACCTGAAAGAGATTGCCGCACATGCCGGACACCGGTTTGTCGTGTCACGTCTATGGCGGAATGGCAACGTCAGCATCCCCACCTTTGACACAGAACTGCATGAAGGTGACCGCCTGCTTGTCATTACCAATGATAAAGATGCCCCTAGCCTGACCATGCTCTTCGGCGAACAAGAACAAACGGACTGGAACAAGGAAGACATCGACTGGAATGCCATTGACAGCAAGATGGTGTCAAGACGTATCATCGTGACTCGTCCGGAAATCAACGGCAAACGTCTTGGCTCTCTGCGCCTACGCAACGCTTTTGGCATCAATATCACCCGTATCTATCGCAGTGGCATCCAGTTGCTTGCCACTCCTGATCTCATACTTCAGCTAGGCGACCGCCTGACGGTCGTGGGAGAAGCACCTGCCGTACAAAATGTGGAAAAAGTGCTGGGTAATGCAGTCAAGAGCCTCAAAGAGCCCAATCTCGTGTCCATATTTATAGGTATCACATTGGGCCTCATCCTCGGTTCGATTCCCATCGCCATCCCGGGAGTGGAACTCCCCGTCCGTCTGGGGCTGGCCGGTGGCCCCATCGTGGTGGGCATCCTGATAGGCACATTCGGCCCGCGCATCCACATGATTACTTACACGACCCACAGTGCCAACCTGATGCTCCGCGCATTGGGACTGTCCATCTACCTGGCATGTCTGGGGCTTGATGCCGGTGCGGATTTCTTCGAAACAGTCTTCCGTCCGGAAGGCGCACTATGGATTGGGGCCGGATTCCTCATTACATTCGTCCCCGTCGTGGTGATGGCATTGCTTTCATGCCGAGTTTGGAAAGTTGATTTCGGCTACGTGGCGGGCATGCTGTGCGGAAGTATGGCCAATCCCATGGCGCTCAATTATGCCAATGACACCATCGCCGGCGACCACCCGGCAGTGTCCTACGCGACGGTGTATCCATTCTGTATGTTCCTGCGTGTCATTGTGGCCCAACTGGTGGTGATGAGCTTTTTGTAATGAAAATGTAACTTTGTAACACGAATGTAATATGTGTAACATTGTGGGATGAAGCGGATGACGTATCTTTGCAGCGTGATTTTTATAACTACTTAAAACATTTTATGGAAACAATCTACTTAGGACTCGTCATCTTCCTATTTATGCTTGCCGTGTTTGACCTTTGGGTCGGGGTCAGCAATGATGCCGTAAATTTCCTCAATTCGGCTATCGGCGCCAAAGCAGCCACGTTCAGAACCATCATGATCATTGCTGCTATCGGAATCTTCTGCGGAGCCACCATGAGCAGTGGTATGATAGACATCGCCCGACACGGAATCTTCAGGCCGGAACAGTTTTACCTAAACGAATTGATGTGCATCTTCATCGCGGTCATGGTGACAGACATCATCTTGCTGGACATCTTCAATTCTCTAGGATTCCCCACCTCCACCACCGTCTCCATGGTATTCTCACTGCTAGGCGGAACAACAGGCCTGACCATCGTCAAACTGGCTCACGACAACACAGGATTAGGATTTGCCGACCTAGTCAACACAGAAAAGGCACTCTCAGTCATCATCGCCATCTTCGTCTCGGTGGCCATCGCATTCTTCTTCGGGACAGTCGTCCAATTCATCGCTCGCCTCATTTTTACATTCAATTATAAGTCGCACCTGAAGTGGCGCATCGGCCTCTTCGGCGGTATTGCAGCCACAGCCATCTGCTACTTCATGCTGGTGAAAGGCATACGTGACATGAGCTTCATGACACCCGACATGCAACACTATCTCGACAGCCACAGCATGGAGTTCATCGTCTTCGGACTTATCTTCTTCACCCTGCTGATGCAAATCCTCCACTGGCTGAAAGTCAATGTGTTCAAGGTCGTAGTCCTGCTGGGCACATTCGCATTGGCCATGTCATTTGCTGGCAATGACCTTGTAAACTTCATCGGTGTACCTCTCGCCGGATTCTCTTCCTATCAAGACTATATGGCAGCCGGCGGAGGCGATGTCGCCCAACACGCCATGGGAGCACTCAACGCTCCGGCCCATACGCCCATCTATTTCTTGGCTATCGCAGGCGTTGTGATGGTCATATCCTTAATGACTTCCAAGAAGGCCCACAATGTGGTGAAGACTTCTGTCGACTTGGCCCGCCAGGACGTAGGCGACGAAATGTTCGGCTCCTCACGCATGGCACGCTCCATCGTGCGCGCCACAACGACGGCATTCAACACCGTCATCAGCGTCACTCCCATGCCCATCAGAGCCTGGGTGCGCAAACGCTTCAATCAAGACGAAATCATCCTGGCCAACGGTGCAGCCTTCGACTTGGTGCGTGCGTCTGTCAATCTGGTACTTGCCGGCCTGCTCATCGCCCTGGGAACATCTCTGAAACTCCCCTTGTCGACCACATATGTAGCCTTCATGGTTGCCATGGGTTCGTCCTTGGCTGACCGGGCATGGGGACGCGAAAGTGCCGTGTTCCGTATCACGGGCGTACTCTCCGTCATCGGCGGATGGTTCATCACGGCCGGAGCTGCGTTCTTGTTCTGCTTCACCATCACGCTGATCATGTACTTCGGAGGAACCGTAGCCATCGTGGCCATGATTGTCATAGCCATCGTGCGCCTCATTTACAGCCATAAGAAATACAACAAAAAGCTCAAAGCCGAAATCCCGGACGACTTGTTCCGCCGTATCGTAGCTTCAAAGGACAAGAAAGAGACCTTGAACTTGCTCTGCCAACACATCGCCGACAACCAATCGCTCTACTTGGACTTTGTCATCAACACTTACACACAAATCACCGACGGATTTGTCAACGATGACCTCCGCAGCCTGCGACGCGCCGACAGTGCATTGCGCACCGAGAAAAGCGCCCTGAAGAAAATGCGCCGCAAGGAAATGGTCGGCATGCAGCGCATCGACAAGGAAATCGCCATTGAGAAGAACACGTGGTTCCACCTGGGAAGCAACAGTTGCCAACAAATCATGTACTGCCTGCGACGCATCTGCGAACCATGCGAAGAACATGTGGACAACAACTTCAAGCCCATGCCCAAAGAGTTGGTCAAAGAGTTCATCCCCCTGCGCGACACGCTGGTCTACCTGCTGAAGCGCACGCACGACGTGATTGACGGCGCACACTATGAGGAAGTGGACGAGATACGCGCTGAATGCGACCGCCTGAAAGAGGCTCTCTCACGCACCCGCAAGTTGCAGATGAACCGCATGCAGGACGAAAAGAGCAACCTCACCGTGTCTTACGTCTACCTGAACATCCTCCAGGAGACACAGGAACTCGTCAGCTCGCTGCGCCACCTGCTACGTGCTGCCCGCCGTTTCCAAACGAACGAATACGAAGCTGCTGAAAGCGAGGCTTAAAGCCCGTACACGACATACAGCTATCCCCCGACGGAAGCGCATCCCGACAGACGACGGATGCGCTTCCGTTTTTTATCCCTATGCCTCCCGCTCCAATCTATATCAGTATGCCGTCGTTCTTAGATGTACATCCAAGCATGCTCCGATGTACATCTAAGAACGGCTACATACGGACGTATCCACAGACACAAAAGGGGGCGTGCAGGATTGACACCGGGCCAACTCCTACACGCCCCCTTTGCCTTGTGCGCCGCCGGGGTCAACGGCCGCCGTACATGCGTTCGTAGTAATGCTGGTAATCGCCGCTGGTGACTTGCGTGACCCATTCCTGATGGGTGAGATACCACTCGATGGTGCGGACGATGCCATCCTCAAAAGACGTCTCCGGCTGCCAACCCAGCTCGCGGCGTATCTTGTCGGGGTCGATGGCATAACGCTGGTCATGCCCCAAGCGGTCACGGACAAAGGTGATAAGGCGTTCATCCATCCAGTCGACAGTAATCTGCCCCTCGGCGTCACGCTCCTGTTTCTTCAAGACCCAGCGAAGTTCCGGACGCTCGGTCATGAGGCGGCGGACAGTAGCAATGGACATACGCACGATGTCGATGTTCTGCCTCTCATTGTGCCCGCCTACATTATAAATCGAACCGGGCCTTCCCTCCCGGAGCACCAATTCGATGGCCTTGCAATGATCCTCGACATAGAGCCAGTCGCGCACGTTCGTGCCGTCGCCATAGACGGGAAGCGGCTTGCCTTCGAGGATATTTTTGATGAGGAGCGGGATGAGCTTCTCCGGGAACTGGTAAGGACCATAGTTGTTGCTACAACGAGTGATGCTCACCGGCATGTGGTAAGTGTCGTGATAAGCCATGACGAACAGGTCGGCACTGGCTTTCGATGCGCTGTACGGGCTGTGCGGGCACAGAGGCGTGTCTTCCCGGAAATAGCCCTCAGCCCCCAAGCTGCCATACACCTCATCGGTCGACACCTGATGGAAGCGCACGCCCTCCCGCCAGAGAGGATAGCCGCCGGCATCCGTTCCCCTCGTCCAGGCACGACGGGCCGCATCGAGCAAGTTTTGCGTGCCCAGGATATTGGTCTGGAGGAAAAGCTGGGGATTCTCAATGCTTCGGTCGACATGGCTCTCCGCCGCGAAATTCACGACATAGTCGAATGCATAGGTAGCAAAGAGGCTGTCGACCAACTGGCGGTCGCCAATGTCGCCCCGCACAAAGACGCAGCGTTCGCCGTCAATATCGGCGGCAATCGTGCCGAGGTTGCCGGCATACGTCAGCAGGTCGAGCACGACGACACGCACGTCGTCATGCATCTTCAGGATATATTTAATGTAGTTCGCGCCGATAAATCCGGCCGCTCCGGTCACCAGATAAGTCTTCATATTCATCGTTTTTCAATTTCGTTCGTAACAAGTTCCATCAGATAACGCCCGTAGGCTGTCTTGGAAAGACGTTCACCCAAGGCATGGAGTTGCGCCCCGCTAATCCAGCCATTGCGCCAGGCTATCTCCTCGATGCAACTGACATAGAATCCCTGCCGGTTCTGGATGGTGGCCACAAAGTTGGACGCTTCGAGCAGGCTGTCGCAGTTGCCCGTGTCGAGCCATGCGAAGCCGCGTCCGAAAAGTTCCACATGAAGGCTTTCCTCCTTCAGATAGAGATTGTTCAAGTCGGTTATCTCATATTCGCCGCGTGCCGAAGGACGCAGGCTGCGTGCTTTCTCCACGACGGTATTGTCGTAGAAATACAGCCCCGGCACCGCATAATGGCTCTTCGGCCGAAGCGGTTTTTCCTCGATGGATACCACCGTGCCTCCGGCGTCAAACTCCACTACGCCGTATGCCCGCGGGTCTTTGACGAAATAACCGAAAATGCAGGCGCCTCCGTCACGGACCTTCTGCGACGCACGCGCAAGCATGGCCGAAAATCCCTGTCCGTAGAAGAGATTGTCACCCAGGATGAGACATCCTGGCTCCCCGTCGAGGAAGTCAGCCCCGAGGACAAAGGCCTGCGCCAGACCGTTGGGCTGTTCCTGCACCTTATAGGAAAAACGCATGCCCAGCTCCTCGCCCGTGCCCAGCAGTTCGCGAAAGACAGGCAGGTCGCGTGGCGTGGAAATGACAAGCACCTCACGGATGCCTGCCAGCATAAGCGTGGACAGAGGGTAATATATCATCGGCTTGTCATACACCGGCATGATTTGCTTGGAGATAGCCTTCGAGAGCGGATAGAGACGGGTCGCGCTGCCTCCGGCCAAAATGATTCCTTTCATAACGACGTGTTTGGTTGTTTGAAATTTCTTCTGCAAAGAACGGTATGATAGTTGAGATTAGCAAAAGTTTTCTCGTACTTTTGCGGAGCAATCAAAAAGACAGAGAACATGAAACGCATCGGAATCCTCTCAGACACACATGGCCACTGGGACGAACGCTACTTGAAATACTTTGCAGACTGTGATGAAATCTGGCACGCGGGCGACATCGGTTCGACGGAGCTGGCCGAACAGCTGGCAGCTTTCCGCCCCCTGCGGGCCGTCTACGGCAACATCGACGGACAGGAACTCCGCCACATGTATCCGCAAATCAACCGTTTCACCGTGGAAGGCGTCGACGTGCTTATGAAGCACATCGGAGGTTATCCCGGAAAATATGACCCGTCCGTCCGCGGCCTGTTGTTGGTGCATCCTCCCAAGCTGTTCATCAGCGGACATTCACACATCCTGAAAGTGAAGTATGACAAGACGCTGGGGCTGCTCCACATCAACCCCGGAGCTGCCGGCATCTATGGATTCCACAAAGTACGCACGCTGGTACGCCTGACGATTGACGCCGGAGAGTTCAAAGACCTGGAGGTCATCGAGCTCTCAGAAGAGGCAAAACCGGCACACTTCTAAATCTTCCTTACCTGTGCGGCCCGTGATTCGCGAATCATTGCTCACATTATGCCCTATTGGATGGCTATATTTCATCATTTGCTGAAGTGGAAAAATGCAGCCAGCCTATCAGGATTGAGCACATAGCGGACACGCTGTTTGAGAGCCTCATCGGCTGTCAGCACAGCGCAGGAAAGAGGGGTGCAAGCCAACATGTCTGCATCGGAAATTTCATTGCCCACAGCCAATACGCGTCCCGTCGGCAAGCCCAGCCGTGCACAGAAACGAAGAAAGCCCTCTTTCTTCCCGGCTTGGGGATGAATCAGGGTGATGAGCCGTCTGTTGCGGGAGACACGATAGGGCTGCGTGCCAAGCCATTCGAGCAGGGGCGCGATCTCTTCCCGAGAGTCGGGCAGCAGGCTGTATTTATAGGGATGTCCCAAGACATCCTGATGGGCCGTGACCTTCACCATGCGGTCTAACGGCTGGGGCAGGGATAGCGGAAGCAACGGAAGGCATTCACTCCATCCTTCGCCACGGAGTGAAGCTCCGTCAGCAAAAATTCCTCCGCGGAACAGGACGAAAAGACTGTGTCCCAACCTCCGGCGTGCAAGGTCCTCCGTCAGAGAAGTCGCCAGATAGAGCGGGACACGACGGCCCAACCAGCGCAGAGCCTCAGCGTATGAGTCCGGGACACGGCCATCTGCTCCGGTGAGCGTGCCGTCCACATCGAAAAACACAGCCGACACTGGCATTTTCTCCGGAGTGCGCCACAGCATACCCTCGCCCATCACCTGACGGAGCGGATGGCGAATGAGGTTGCTGAACGCGATGTAACAGTCACATCGTCGGTTCGTACACGGTACTTCCTCCAATGATAAACCACCATAAAGATTTCCCAACACAGTCCGGCTGCGCGGACAGGCCCGGACATTCCCCCACCCGTCGACAAAGCACGACTCGCTCCGTCCCATGCAATGTTCCCAATCGGCTGCCGCATTCTGCACATCGTATGCAAAGAGATTGTCGATGCGGGAGAATGCCAACGTTTCCTCTGCCGTATAGCCGCGTTTCAATCCTTGCATAGCATTGACAAACAGATAGATGTCAGGAGAAAGGCTGTCGCGCAGCTCTTGCAGCAGGGCCAGATGGTCCGGCTTGCCCACAGCCCCGGCGCAAACCTGAAGTCCGGCTTCATGCAACCGGTGCAGTTGGTCGACGAAGCGCCTGACCGAGGTCATCTCGGGATGAAAACTAGCCCACAAATGAATTTTACCCACTTCTACCCCTGACTGCCTCAGCTCCTCCAGCCAAGCCTGCGCCGGATATGAGAGATTGGTCTGACAGCCGACGCCTCTCACATGAGGCAATGTGCTCAGCTGCGCAATGCCCTCCCGATAATAGGCATGAACCAATGCTTCGCCATAAGGAATAAGAAACAGCCTGACAGGAGAACGCCACGCCTCCATCGCGGCTACGAAACGCCACCAAGCCTGCTCGTCACGCGAGGTCGGACCGGAAGGCGACTTGTGCCCGAAGGGACAGTAAGAGCATGTGTAGTTGCAACTGCGCAACAAACCGCGGTAGTAAATCTGGCGAATGGAGTCAAGCCTTCTCATAAGTCAATAGGCATAAGTGCTCATCAGCGTGCGGACGGCCGGAGAGATAAACAGTTGCCCGATGTAGTCGGAATAGCCCATGCCTTCATCCGTCAGACGGATATGTCCATCCACGTCTTCCACCCAATGCCGGTCAGCCAACATCTGCATCTGCGGGTAGTCCTCCGGACGAACACCATGCCGAACATAGCATGCATGCTTGTCAATACCCGTATGATACAACAAATTCTTAATGATATAGCGTCGTGCCTGTTCGTCGGGAGAGAGGATAAAGCCATTGTCCGCCATTGTAAAGTCTTCAGTCTGCAAATATTGGTCGATAATCTCACGGATACGCCCAGGATGGACAGCATAACGGGTGGCATAATGGAGCGGTCCCAGATAGCTGCGCCCACCGGCGCCACAGGAGAGCATCACCTCGTCACCACAGGAGTGCCCCTCCTCCGCATGGCGGACAAAGCGACGCATGGAAGTTTGCCGGAATCCATGCTCCGACAGGTAATCGCGGGCTGTCAGATAAAGCTTGTAGGACGTATCGTCGTCTTCCCGTTCCTGAATGCCCGTCCCGTAACGTACATAGAGCGGATAGACAAACAGCTCGTTCGGAGAGAAGCGCAAAGCCTCCCGCAGCGACAAGAGAAAGCTGTCCCGTGTCTGCCCCTTTATGCCGTAAATCAGGTCTATGTTGAATATAGGAAAACCGGCTTGTCCAATACGTTCCAAGGCCGGATAGATGTCCGCACGCCTCGGCTGACGTCCCAATGCACGCAATTCCCCGTCAAGAAAGCTCTGAATGCCAATGCTGACACGGGCCGTCCCCGCTTCCTTGAGGATGCCGAGACGAAGTTCGTCTGCATATTCCGGCGACGTCTCGACAGAAGTGAACACATCGGCAGGACGTACTCCGAAGATGGAAGCAATGCGAAACAATCGTCCCAACTTGTCAGGTTCCAGCAACAAGGGAGTCCCTCCTCCGACGGCAAATCCGTCAAAGGTCAGCCCCTGTGCCATCGGGGCTAACTGCAAGGCCTGTCGTTCCAGCGTGCGCAAGTAAGCATCCACCAACTGGTCTGTATGGGCCGAAAGTGAAAACAAGTTGCAATACCCGCATTTACTGTGGCAAAAAGGCAAATGGAAATACAAGCTGGCACGACACCCCTTCGCGTTCAAGGCTTCCAGATAAGGAGCTAACGCCACAGGGTGCGGAAACGGACGGTAGGCCGTCTTATGCGGATAGCTATACATGTAGTCCGTATATCGCGAGATCATGACTTCTTCAGGATAAAATGTTTGTAAGGGACTGTATAGACAGCTTCGTGAGCGATGCAATGGTATTCATAACCATCCTCGCCATAACACGTGCCGTGGTCAGACAAGGCAATGACCAAAGTGTCTGCACGGCGCTCGAAAGCCTGAAACAGAGCCGGCAAGCAACTATCCACATAGCGCAAAGCCGCCGCGTGCGACTCCTTGTCGTCTTTCACCTTCCCCGGGACATAATGAGCATTGGGATAATGGATTGCCGAGAAGTTAATGTACAGGAAAAGGCGACGGTCGGCCGGAATACGCTCCAACTTTTCCAACGCAAAGCCGATTTGCTTCTCAGCGCTATGCTGTTCCATGCACCCGAAGCCCGGCAACCAATAACTATGCTTGAACAAAGAAGGGAACACACGTCCCAAAGGATTACGCTTGCTGAAAAAATTCACGCCGCCAATGCAAATCGTTTCATAGCCGGCATTGCCCAATGCTTCGACAAAAGAAGCTTCTGTAAAGGGATAACTTCCTGCCGGAGGAATGCGCCCGGTCCCGGCCTGCACGGGGAAAAACAGCCACTTACGGTTGCGCAACAGATGAGGTTCGGCCGGCGAAGGCAAGAAACCTGCAAAGATGGCTGCATGGGAAGGATAAGTGAAATTGCCCGGTGCATGACGCTTCTCCCAGGGACAACCATGCCGGTTCAGCACGGGAGTACCTCCGCTCGCTTCCTCTCCTTTGGCCACGTCGTAGCGTAAGGTGTCAAAACACAACATCAAAATGTCATGCGACCCCACAATCCGGTTCATGTCCACATCCGGACCCGTCATCTGGATGCCTCCGGGCAGTTCGTCTATCAGCATAGCTTGATGATTTCTTTAAGTTGATTGGTATAAATGGAATTTCGCGCAAACATGTCCTGGTAGATGTGATCGCCCTGGCCGTTTACTTCCACAATGAATGGCGTGTGGCTTCTTTTTTCCAGCAAGAGGTCGACACCGGCACTGTGCAAACCCACAATCTGCCCGGCCCGTATACTCTGGCTTACGACAGCCTGCCGGACAACATCACTGACCGGCAAGTCATCCCACGAACGGGCCCGATTGTTCAGATGCAAGTTTGTAATCGTTCCCCGGCTGCATCTCACGACGATGTAATCCACTTCCGTTCCGCGACTGACGACACGGAGGTCATAGTTCTCCCCGTCCCAATCAGCCTTGGGTATCCACTCTTCCATGATAGCTTCTGTGCGGATGACAGCTTCAGCCAACAAAGCGATGGACGCTTCCTGCGTCAGACGGTGTATGCACTTCGTGTTGTGTATGTGTCCGTCCACAGCTTGCAGGGTGGTGTAGAAAACCCACTCGGACGACTTATCCCGGCGGCGGATTGCCATAATGCCTCCGGCACCCGAACCGTAGCGAGGTTTCAGAAAGCAGCCTTTCTGCCCGGCGGGCAACAATGCTTTCAGTTCGTCGAAAGAACGGGGAATCCCCATCAGAGGGGTGACCCTCAGACCACCATCCTGCATGCGCTCCTTCGATCTCAGTTTATCGGCTGCAAGCAATAAGGACGCGGGCGTGTTCAAAAAGCGGACACTCCCGGACAACGGCCGTTCGCCCAGCATCCGGAGCATCTCACGATAGTCCTTGTCAAACCGTGCATATCGCAGAAAATCACTTTCTTCGCTGACGACAGGCTCAAGTTTGATGACAGTGTCCTCCATGTCAGACAGCCGCTCCGACAGTTCTTCATAAGTCATGAAATGCACAGACAGCCCCAGCTCCGCCCCGGCCCGGCAAAAAAACTCAGTGCGCCTGGAAGGGCGATTGCTCACGACGACGACCTGCATGAAGTTTACTCTGTGATGAGAGGAAAATAATAGACCTCGCCATCATACTCCTCGGCATCCTGACGGTCACTGGTGTCGACTTTCATCGGCAACTCTTCGTGCAGACGCTTGCACATCTCTTTAGTAAGATAATTATAGCGCATGTTGATTAACTCCAGATGGGCAATCTTCTCCCGATTGTCAAGCAACAACTGGGCACCCTTGTCAGTCAACACTCCGGCTGAAATGTCCAGCACCTTCAGTTGGGGCAACAAATCGCATGACAACAACATCTCCACCACTTGGTCTTCCTCTTCTGCATTGACAAGGCCTAAACAAGTGAGACGCGGGAACTTCTCTTTGGACAGAAGCGGCCGAAAGACGTCCAGGCTGCCGTCAAACCCATAATCCTGCACGCCCACATAGAGAATCAGTTTCTCCAGATTCGGGTAGTCAGACTTGACTATGTCGTCCACGACTTCCGACGGCAGACCGCCGCTGATGATTTCCAAAGAACGGAGTTCCGGACGCGATGTCTGTCCGAGACGCAAGTTGTTCGTGCCTTTTATCTTCAAATCTTTCAAATGGGGCATTATGTCGAGCATCGGACTGAGATTGGTTTGCTCGATCCACGAGATTTCCTGTTCTTCCTGGTCTATATCTCCCCAAAACAAACCTTCGAGATGTTCAAACTTGTCCTTGTGTTCCACGATACCTTTCACCAAGTCCGCACAGTCCTCACACTCATAGTCCCAGCACCCGATGGTCAGTTGCTTATATTCGGACAGATGCTTGTCTTTCAGAATCTTGTCCAACAACTTCTCATCGTTTTCAAATTCATCGTAGCTCAAAGCGAATCTTTTGGCTTCCACCTTCATCTCTTTGGCCTCCTCTTCCCGGGTCTCCACATATCCCTTCTTAAGTTTCTCCTTGATCAGCTTTTCCGCGCTCTGCTCAGCCTCTTCAGGAGAGGAGAACTCCTTGACCTGGGTCTGTCCTTCAGAACCTAGTTTTCCATAGTTGACAGTAAAGGAGGAGCCACACACGTCGATGCTCCAAAACTTCTGAGACTTAAAATCCCGAAAGATAAAAACACGTTTCATGGATATAGACTTTTTTTGTATAAATGGCAATAACAGTAATCTTTCATCGGCCAACTCATCCACCTGCTTACAACTTCAACTTTTCGTCAATGAACTGCTTGACGTATTCCGTCGTCCGTTCGAGGCCGAACACGGAAGAGTTGATGCAAAGATGATAGGTAGAAGCAGCTCCCCACGTCTTGTTGCTATAATAGTTATAATAGCTGGAACGTTTCTTGTCAGCTTTTTCCAGATACGCTTCGGCATCGCTCTCACTGATGTCAGGATTGGTCTCCCGAATGCGCTTGATGCGGTCGGCCATGTCGGCCGTGATGAAGATGTTCACACAGCGGGGATGGTCGCGCAGGATGTAGTCAGCACAACGTCCGATGAAGATGCACGACTCGCTCTCGGCCAACTTGCGGATGACGTCGCTCTGAATCTTAAAAAGCGCATCATTGCTCAAGTAATTGTCATAGACCGTGCCTTCACCGATGAAGGGGACGCGCAGCCCTCCCATGAGCGAGGAAATGAAGCCTTTGTTATTCTCGTCGGCTTTTTCAAAAAACCGCTGGCAAAGTCCGCTTTCCTCGGCAGCCAGCTTGATGAGCTTTTTGTCATAGACATGGATATTGTACATCTTGGCCAAACGTTCGCCAATGGCCTTACCGCCGCTACCCAGCTCGCGGCCTATGTTAATAATGAATCTTTCTTCCATATTCGTTCAGATTGATTGTTTGCACAAAACTACGTAAAAAATAATAATTCACAGACAAGCAAACGGGACAAAAAAACAGCTTGACGGTGATTTTTTAATCCACCGTCAAGCTGTTTCCTTATCTTTTCATCACGGAGTTCCATCCGCAAACGCCCTGCAAAGACGGATGGGAAAAGGGCCTTAAAGGGCATGGGACCCAGCCTTCCTTTCGGCACGACCACGGAAAGGAATCCGACCACGAGCGGAAAGGAGTCCGTAGTCGGCTTCCCTCCAGGCATCATTTATATTGCGGGAAAATGCTGGAAAGTTTCTGCTTGATACGCCCTTCGGAATAGCCCGTAAACGTCTTCACGATTTTTCCTTCGGGGGAGATGATGACATAAAAAGGAATTGCATTGACTCCATAATGGGCAAATATGCCGGCATTGCCACATTTATCGCTCAAGCTTACCCAAGTGATGCCATTTTCTTTTGACGACTCTTTCCAACGCTTTTCATTGTCCGAACTGATACTGATTACCACCAACGAATCGGCCAGTTCTTCCGATATGGCCTTCAATTCCGGAAAAGCTGCCAGACACGGCCCACATCCACTTCCCCAAAAGTCCAACAAAAGATATTTCCCTTTATTATAATCAGACAAACGATGTTGATTCCCTTGAAGATCATACAGCAGACTTTCATCATACATAAAGTCGTTTTCCTTTACGACTGTCTGGGGTGGAAAAAGATTAGCACCCGCCACCCGTAAATCAAACGATTGCTTTTGTTCTTCAGGAATGAGTTTATAAAACGCACGCATTTCATCCAGACAGGAATACTCATGCCTCCGGCTGACGTATCCAGACACACGGTTTAGTAAATATTCGGCACAAGGCGACAGTCTCTTCACTTTCCCGTCTTCCAAATAAAGCTGTTTCAACACGGCAAACTGTCTTGCTCCAACCTGGGCATACAAAGAATCACGACTTCTGTTTGCAATCGCAATGCTGTCCTTCAACCGTTGAGCCTGACTGCCGGAAGCCATATGCTGCCGCACGGTGAGTTTCCAAATCAATGTATCCTGCCTGGCTATCTCCCGATATACTTTTTTTGCCGCATCGTTATAAGCCGTCTGCTCCTGTTGCATTGGATTGGTAGAAGTTACCACCCAATCAAAACTGTACTTACTATTGCCACGAATCGTCACCGTATCGCCATCCTGCACCCACAAATCAAGAAAATGCATCGTCGACACTTCGTTTGTCAACTGTAATTTAAACATACATCCTTCAGATGCCATGCCTTGCAAGCGAAAACGCCCTTTACGCGAGGAAGTTCCATCTACCATTAAACCATAATTACCTTGAAGACTCATCAAGAGAAAACCCGTCCCGTCAGGAAGTCCCGTCAATTCACCCTGCACAACAAAAGGTCGCTGCGCATTCGCGCTTGGCAACACACCCATCCCCATCCATAACGCCGCCAGGGCTATGGCCATGCGAAGCCTGATTCTTCTAAGTTTTTTCATAGATTTAGTTTCATTTTTTTGATTAACAGTCCGCAAATGTATGCCTTTTTACATTCCGTCCGACAAACAAAGGAAAAAAATTTCCATAGAGCCATGTCTTTTAAAGATTTTACGACTGCCGACATGAACGTCTCGTGACTGCAATGATGACATCCGGATGCCTGCACTCAGACCCTCTCACACCCGCAGACTCCAAACCGGAAGTACGGGCACCGCATTCTTTTCATTCTTTAGCTAAAAAGCGTTATCAATGAATACACGGATGAGGATTTTCACGTAAGTTTGTAAAACTATAATCCATAACATAACATGCGATATGAAAAAAGTCGTAAAAATCGCAGCCATCGTAGTGGCTGTAATCATAGTGCTTCTCATAGCACTGCCATTCATGTTCCGCGGCAAAATCGCAGAACTTGTTAAAACTGAAGGTAACAAAATGCTGAATGCCGAGTTTGACTTTGCATCCTTGGACATCAGCCTCATCCGTCACTTCCCCCAAGCCTCCCTCTCCCTGGAAGACTTCTGGCTGAAAGGAAAAGGAGACTTTGCCAACGACACGCTCGTGCAAGCCGGCGAAGTGACAGCCACCGTCAACCTGCTGTCGCTCTTCGGTAACAGCGGCTATGACATCTCGCGCATCTACATCGACGACACACGCCTGCATGCCATCGTCCTCGAAGACGGACGTGCCAACTGGGACATCATGAAGGCCGACTCCACGACGACGGATACGGCTGCAACAGAGGAAGGCAGCGGCAACTTCCGCATCAAGCTCCAGCGCGTGGAACTCGACGGAGTGGACCTGATCTATGACGACCGCCAAGGCGACATGTATGCCGAAGTCGACGGACTGGCGCTCACCTGCCGGGGAGACCTCTCGGGCGAACGTTCGACGCTCCAGCTCAAAGCAGAGACCGACGGAGTGACCTATCGCACGGGCGGAGTGCCCTTCCTGAACAAAGCACGCATCACGACCCGTCTCGACGTGGACGCCGACTTTGCCAACGGACGCTATGAACTGAAGGACAACGCCCTCACCCTGAATGCCATCGAGGCAAACCTCGACGGATGGGTGCAACTGGGCAAAGCCAAAACCGACATGGACATCAAGCTGCACACCAACGACATCGGCTTTAAAGAGGTGCTCTCACTCGTCCCGGCCATCTATGCCAAAGACTTCGACCAGCTGAAGACTGACGGCACAGCCACCCTATCGGCCTATGCCAAAGGCTCGCTCGAAGACGACAATGTGCCTGCGTTCAAAGCCGACCTCACGGTGAAGGACGGCATGTTCCAATATCCGTCTCTCCCCGCCGGAGTGGACCAAATCAACATACAGGCCTGCGTGGAAAATCCCGGCGGCCCGCTTGACGGCACGACTGTGACCATCCAGCCATTCTCATTCCGGCTGGCCAACAACCCGTTCTCGCTGACTGCGACTGTCAAGACACCCATCAGCGACCCGGATTTCACACTCACAGCCCAAGGCACGCTCGACCTAAGCAAAGTCAAAGATGTCTATCCGCTGGAAGACATGGAACTGAACGGCGTCGTGAAAGCTGACATGAACGTGGCCGGACGCCTCTCCTACATCGAAAAGGGAGAATATGACAATGTAAAAGCCGGAGGCACCATTGCCCTAAGCAACATGAAACTGAAGATGACCGACCTGCCGGACATCAACATCCAGAAGTCACTGTTCACCTTCACACCGCAATATCTCCAACTGAGCGAGACAACCGTCCACATCGGACAAAACGACATCACGGCCGACAGCCGTTTCGAAAACTACATGGGGTATGCATTGAAAGGCTCTACTCTGCACGGAACGCTCAACATCAAGTCGAACCACATGAACGTGAACGACTTCATGTCAGCCGACACGACCGCGACAGCCGTTGCCGACACGACGGGCACCGCCCAACCGACGGAAGCCGGCTCCCTGCTCATCATCCCGAAGAACATCGACTTCACAATGCAGGCCAACCTGAAAGAAGTATTGTTTGACTCCATGACGTTCAAGGATGTCAATGGCAAATTAACGGTTCGCGGCGGTAAAGTGGACATGCAAAACCTGTCACTCGGAGCAATGGGAGGCAATGTCGTGCTCAATGGCAGCTACTCGACAGCAGACCCGAAGACACCCACCTTCGATGCAGGCTTGAAACTGACGGGACTGAGCTTTGCCGAAACCTACAAACAGCTTGACATGGTGCAACAACTGGCTCCCATCTTTGCCAATCTCAAGGGCACCTACTCCGGGCACATCAACCTTGACACCCAACTTGACCAGACCATGAGTCCAGTCTTGTCGACGATGGAGGGCGACGGCAGTCTGTCCACCCGCGACCTGAGCCTGAGCGGAGTGGCTGCCATAGACAAAATAGCCGATGCCATCAACAAACCTGACTTGAAAAACTTGAGTGCCAAAGACATGAATCTCGACTTCACCATCAAGGACGGACGTATTGAGACCCAACCATTTGACCTCAAACTGGGAGACTACACGCTGAACTTGTCAGGAACGACCGGACTGGACCAGACCATCGACTATTCCGGCAAACTCCAACTGCCGGAATCGGCCGGGAAACTCGCCGAATACACCACCTTTGACCTGAAAATCGGAGGTACGTTCACTTCGCCAAGCGTAAAAGTCGATGCTAAAAGCATGGCCAACCAGGCTTTAAAATCCGCTGGAGAAAAAGCCTTGGACAAACTGACTGAAAAGCTCGGCGGCAAAGATTCGGCCAATGCCGAAGGCGAGAAAAAGAATGTAGTCGACAAAGTGCTAAACATATTCAAGAAAAAGAAATAACAGAATGAAACAAATCTACCGTTGGTTACCCCTCCTGCTGCTCCTGCTGTGCCCGGCCTGCCAAGACAGACCGGGCCAGCGGGCAGAAGGCCTGCAAGATGACGTCGAAGACTATCTGGAAGACAAACAAGCCACAGTGGGCATCTCCGTGCTGACTGACACCTGCACGATGCTTGCCGTCAACGACACGACACGTCTGCCGTTGCTGAGTGTATTCAAATTCCCGGTTGCATGGGCCGTGCTCCATCGCATGGAACGCCACGGCACACCGCTCGACACCGTGTTCCACCTGACGCCGGACGACCTGAAGACCGGCACATACAGCCCGCTCTGCATGTCACATCCCGACCGGACCGCAGACGTGAGAATGGACTCCCTGCTGTTCTACAGCGTCGCGCTGAGTGACAACAACGCCTGCGATGTGTTACTGAAGTATGCCGGAGGCCCGAAAGCCGTCGAACGCTATATCCACGACTTGGGCATCGCCGACATCAGCCTGTCAGCCACCGAAGACGACATGCACAGAGAGCCGTCCAAAGCCCTTGACAACAACGCGACGGCACGGGCCGTGTCGCAAATGTTCCAACGCTTCATGCAAAGAGACACACTCGGCACAGCGCACCACAACTTCCTGTTCCGTACGCTGACGGCCACCTCGACAGGCAACAACAAGCTGCGGGCCGGCATTCCCGGCAAACGCCACCAGATGTTCGGACACAAGACAGGCTCGTCCGACCGAACGGCTGACGGGCTGAAACTGGCAGACAACGATGCCGGATTTGTCGTCATGCCCAACGGCCAACGCTACTACATCACAGTCCTTGTGAACAACTCCATGGAGAATGATTCCGTAAACGCCGCAATCATCTCCACGGTGTCACAAATGACCTACGACCTCCTGTCTGTCTCAATGGAACCGTAGCAGCCGGCCCATTCACTAAAAACAAAACCTTTATCGACCATGAACAAAGACATCCTATTCCGCATCCTGGAACAATGGCACGAAGAAGACCAGTTTCAGAAAATCATCGATACAATCCATGACTTGCCGGAAGAAGAACTCGACTATGACTTGAAAAGCCACCTGGCACGTGCACTCAACAACAACGACGAAATGGAAGAGGCGGCCCGCGTGCTCCTGTCCATCCAGGAAGAAGGAAAAAATGACCCGCTCTGGTTCTTCCGATTGGGATATGCCTATTATTATCTGGACCGGGAAGCTGAAGCACTGCCTCTGTTCCAACGTGCCCATGAGCTGAATCCGGAAGATGAAGACACCAAGCTATTCATCCAGTGGTGCGAAGAGGAACTCAAAGACACTCTGTATCCTACGGAAACCTACAGTGAAGAGGAAATGAATGCGTTCGAAAGTCATATAAGCCGCTATTTCGGCGAGACAGACCACGTTTTTCATGAACTCGTATCGCCATACATCCATGTGGACATCTACATCGTAGAACCCACTCCGGAGCGCAATTTCTACACGCTGATAACCGGCGGAATGGGTGCACACCGCATGAATGTGCCGGCTGAATTAGCCGACGAAGACATCGACCGGGCCGAATTGCTCATCACGCTCCCACCCGACTGGAATATCCAAGGCGAAGACGAAAACGATTACTGGCCGCTACGCTGGCTGAAAACACTGGCCCGGCTTCCCATCACGGAAGACACGTGGCTGGGCTACGGACACACCATTGCCACGGGTGAAAATGATGAGACAGTGTCAGAAAATGCCCCCTTCCAAGGAATCATGCTCGTCACCCCGCAAGACGTTCCGGCCGAAGCCGAAACCTGCCGTCTGCCGGGCGGAAAGGTCGTCCATTTCTACCAACTCATCCCACTGTTCCGAGAAGAAATGGAATTCAAGCTGGAACACAGCGCTGACGAACTGATTGACCTTATGTCGAATGTCAACCATGTGATAGACATTCATCGGGCCAACGTGTGCCAATGGAAACCTAAAAAGAATTTCTACCTGGAAAAAGATGAAATCTATCCGTTGCTGACGGACTGGAACGAGGCCGACGGATGCATCGCTTCCGACCGGATACTCGTGGACGGATGTAAAGTGGGCTATATGTATCGCGAGACACCCGACGAAAATGTGCCTGACAGCGGCTGGCGTTTCCTGGCCGGCGACGAGGACGAAGACTACATGAACAACCCGGCCAATGCAGGTGTCTACCAACTCAACACCATCTGCAATTACGACCGTGAAATCATCCCCTTCCTGCACGCTCCATACAATACAGCCTACGAACGGGGAGAAGACGGGAAATTCCATAAATGCCCATTCACACCTCCACAAGACTGACCACGACTATGGACATATCCACTTTTATCACAAACTACCGGGAAGCATTCGGCGCACATGCCCCTCTTCCCTTGCTGTTCCGCTACGATGATACCCCAATCGCTGAAACGGAAAAGACCAACGGCTGCTTTTTCAAACGACTCCACGATGTACGACAGGGACAACCGGCAAGCCTCAACGCTGACAACATCGGATGCGGAGGCGGTAAATTCTATACCGGATTCGCCCCTATGAACGCATACATCCCGGACTTCGTGTCGCAAAAGGAGCACTACAAACAGACCCCAGAGATGGTTACAGGCTACATACGCGACCTGGATGTACGGATGACAGACAAAGCCTTCTTGAATTTCATGCGGCTCGACCAGGCTCCATCCTTTGACCACATGGAAGGACTGCTCTTCTTTGCCACTCCAGACATCTTATCGGGACTCTGTGCATGGACATTCTATGACAACAACGATGCCGATGCCGTGACCACACTATTCGGTTCCGGATGCAGCACTGTTGTCGCCACAGCTGTCCGTGAAAACCGCCTGAAAGGAAAACGTACATTCATCGGCCTCTTCGACCCGTCAGCACGCCCCTATGTAGGCCCTGACGAACTTAGCTTCGTCATTCCGGCCTCCCGATTTACCAGCATGTATGACACAATGCGACAAAGTTGCCTTTTCGGCACTCATGCCTGGAACAAAGTCAAAACACGCATTGAACATACATAATCCTCCCAATCCCCATAACCATGTGAGCCTCCTTGCCTTGTCACGCCGAGTGCCGGAATGAACAAGCAAGAAGGCTCACACTGTCTTTTTCCTTGGTTCGTCAACGCTTCACAAAGCCTATCTTCGCATTTAACTTAAAGTAATAAGCTCCATTCTCACGTTCCAAATAACCATATTTATCCTTCTCCAAAGCACCTTTCAAAAATCGGGTATTGCTGAACAAGAAATCAGCAAACGTCTCTCTGTCAGCTTTGTGATAACACTTCAGACGGCCATCTCCGTCAACGAAGATAAAGCCCTCGACAGCCGAGTCCGTTCCGTTGAACAACTTGGCCGGACGCATACCCAATGCCAGTGCCAGAAGAAACTGTTTCATCTTATATCTGTAAAAACCATGCTTGCGAATCAGCTCATCTTTAATCTTCAAGGGATTAATATCTTCAATCCGTGCTGTAAGCTCGCTGACACGGGTCGTGTCTTCGTAATACATCGTGCGTAGCATCTCGGCCAGCATACGGGGAAAATGCAGGTCTATCATGCATAAGTTACTCCGAAACACCTTGTCTGCGACATCACTGTATTTCAAGGTACCACCCAGGCGCTCTATCAGTCTCATACGGTCAAGCACTTCATTGGGTGTCTCCAGTTGATTCACCTTATTTACAGTGGGCGAAGCAAACTTGACCCCGGTCTGTTCGAACTTCAGATTCGCTGCCCGCCCTCCATCAAGCAAAGGTATCATCGGTGAAAGCTTAGAGAAGACCCGAAATCCGACCAGTGGTGCCTGCATATCCCAGAAACCAATATGATAATCCGTGCGGTCCTCGGTTTTAGCTTCCAAATCATAGATCGCTATGTCATCCAGAAACTCTTCCACCCCATCCGGAGAAGTCACTTCATCCGACTGTGCCTGCTTCAGAGCTTCCAAAATCAGGTCAGCAGCTGACGCAAAACAGGTTCTCGGCACGACCTTGTCCATCTTTTCTCCCACAATACGCACATTCTCAGAATCAATCAGATAACGCCTTGTCCCATCATGCTCTTCACGCTGGACGACTACGACCTTCCAAGGACGTTCCACACAAACCTCACCCGAAGGCGTGCCCGCACACACATGCCCATCGGACAACAAACGTAGGAAAGAATACAATTCGCTCCACTCTTTCTTGGATGCTTCAAATGCCATAAATAATCTATAAATTAAGGTAACAGTGAAAATTCCGGCGCAAAACTACAACTTTTAAAGTTTAAAGAATTCATTGTTTCTCCTCAAAATAGTTAAATAATACTATAACCTTGCATTTTCTCAAAGCTTTTATTTGTTTTCATATCGAAAGAACTTATATTCGCAGTGTGTTTTTCATAGTATTAGATTTAAGGTTAACAAAAGGTTGGGTCAAGGCGTTGACCCTTTTTTTATGCCCGTAAGTGACTATTTATCTTTCTCTTGATATGTAAGTAGGGTAACTATCATTGGACAGTCTTTTCACCAGTGTAGCCGGGTCCACCTCCCAAAGCGTGGGCAGATATTCAAATATGGTCTTTCCTTTATCCTGATAGAAGCGTACTTTAGAATCAAAAGCGACTGGTTTATATGTACCTTCGCCAATAGGGCTATCTCTGTATAGCAACTGTTTTTCCTGCCATTCCAATTCCTTTCCGTCAAAGTTTACACCGAATATCCCGCATACAACGGCTTCCATCGTCGGATGCTGAACCGTCGTCGAAACACAGTGCATATAACCGGTCAGTTGCCCTGTACTTCTCCGCATGGCCAATTCATAACCAAACACACTCGTCCCTGTGTAATCTCTGGCAACAGCCGTTCTTACTCCCGACTCATCCAGATTATAAACCAATTCACGAGTAACAGTAGTCATGTGGAATTTAAAACCATTTTCGGTGTCCACTAAATCAGAAAACATCATTTCATCGTTATACACACCTTCCAATTTGCCGTTTTCGAGTTGATAGACCACATCGTCAGTCTGCAAAGTCTTGCCTATGACGCACTCTTTCATAAATTGAATTACCTTGTCTTTCATGACTTATTTTAGAAGATAAAAAAGTGACTTTTGCAAAGTTATGGATTTATTCGCAGGTACAGACCTTGGGCTTCTACTTATTTCCTATTCATTTCAGGTCCGATTTTTTCCGTTTCACCCAAAAGAGGTTTGGAATCTTTTCTGCGTTATGTTAACTTTACTGCCAACAATCACGCTAACAAACCCAAATTAAGAACAGGATGAATATATCTTTCCAACCATTGAGTAAACATGATTATCCAGATTTCCAAAATGACGTCAAGGATGTGTTTTCCATTGCTCTTATCGAACAGTTCGGTCTGCCTCAAGACAAGGAGTTTTTCATGGATGACGACATAAACAAAACGTTCCACAATCCAAAGCTTGTCACTTACTACATTTACGCTGATGAGAAAAAAGCTGGAGGTGTCGCTTTGCACATTGACAACGAAAGCCACCACAATCGCATGGAGCTGTTTTATTTATATCCTGAATTCCACAATTATGGATTGGGCGTACAAGTGTGGAACATGATAGAGGAGATGTATCCGGAAACAGTGGTATGGGAACTTATCACACCATACTTTGAAAAACGCAACATCCATTTTTATGTCAACAAATGCGGATTCCAAATAGTCGAGTTTTTTTGTAAACACCATAAAGACCCAACAGTACACCCTCGACCGGAATCATTCCACAACGAATATTTCAGATTTGAAAAGCAGATGAAAAGATAAACAAAAACTCCCAATTTCGTTTGGAAATCAGGAGTTTACCGCTAATTGCTTTTCTTTAAAGTGGTGCCACCAGGAATCGAACCGGGGACACAAGGATTTTCAGTCCTTTGCT
>OIWT01000315.1_pt1 | contig 70510 bp, 86 predicted proteins | sample 1587701 | NCBI WGS metagenome assembly OIWT01 (sample SAMEA3888904, study PRJEB22519) | human gut metagenome | biome: human gut; feature: human-associated habitat; material: faeces | place: Denmark | collected 2009
TGGACGCAGGCGCAGGGCGGCTACACCGCGGAGATGATGGGCGAGATCCTGAAGACGAAGGCCGACACCATGGCGATCAATCTGATCCTTAACTCCTTCAACACCGTCTACAACGACGTTCGCTTCTTCCCCTTTCCTTATGTATAGCCCAAGCTGCGCAACATCCGCCACTCGCTGCTGCCCTCGATCGGGTTTTTGTACCCCGAGGGCGTGGAGCCGCTGAACAACTGCGAGGACGTGGACAGCCTGGGCCGCGCGCTGGACAAGTACTGGGTGTACAAGCGCGTGTTCGAGACGGCGATCCAGGGCGAGCAGATGTCGGTGGATGATGCCTTCTACCTGAACGAGGTGAGACTGCTGGAGGGCGGCTTCGACAGCCAGTTCCACCTGGCGTGCTACTACTGCTACTGCCACCTGAAGTTGCAGGAGATCCGCAATCTGACCTGGATCTGCGAGTGCATCGTGCAGAAGCAGCGTGGCAAGATCGAGAAGTACATCCCCATCTTCAGCCCCAACGCGGCGTGGAGACACGGAAAGCTCGGCATTTGAGGGGGTTGCGCGGTTGTAGTTTTCCTGTGTTTGTAGCAAACCGTTTTTTTGTATTGTTGTTGTGCAGGTGTTTGCAACAAACAAGCCATCTTACAGGTCAATATCGCTAGTGGATAGGGGTTCTAAAGGAAGGATGAGGGGATCAACGGACAGGTCATCGGAGTCGATGGGAGCTTCTTCCTCCGCCTCCAAGTCAATCGGCGCCGCCGTGAGTTCCTTCGCCTTCTCTAGCAGCGCACCCAGCTAGGAATCACATCATAAGCACGAGCAGACGTCAAGTTCGTGCTCCTTGTCCGGAACGAACGAATTCGACGAAGAGACGTTGCACGTCTCAATGGGCTATGCCATCAAGCTGTAATTCAAAATGCAAACGAGAGTGCCCTTCTCGAACTGTTCCTTCTCCGGCAGGCGGGATTGAGAAGGCAGAGCCGTCTCCGTGGAAGAGAGAGCTGGAACACTACGCGTTACGGAAGGATTGGGAGCAAACTGGCTCTTCTTTGCTGCATCGCGCGGAAGCATGTCTCCCTCCCGTTTCATAACCCGGTCGTGAACAACGAGGTTTTCTACAGCAGAATCCTTGCTTCCTCCGAACATCGAGTGAGCGGTGGTCTTTTTCTGAGAGGATTGATATTGTGCTCCTGGAAGGAGATGGAGAGAATCGGGTGGAGAGTGTGTACCCCTTACCACAATCATCTCAAGCCATCCCTTGTTCTTGTTTCCGTTGTGTGACAGGTGATACAGGTAGGTAGCGAATCCATCCGGAGTGTGGAGAGTGCCGTCTTGCTGATGTTGGTTTTCCTTTCGTTCTTTGTTGCGGTTGCATACGCGCTCTATCCACTCCCAATTATTACCATAGTGAATGAAATCTAACGCCGAATTAGTGTTTTCCGCTCTCTAGTGCGCGTTTCGGTTATTCTAGTCACTAAAGCACTGTCTGCGTATGAAAAAGAGTAGTGCGGATGTATCGGAACCGACTCATGGGGTAGAGAAGCCAAATCTTGCAGAACCATCGAACTCGGATGTACATCCAATCGAAAAGGATGGTAAGAAGAAGTCACGTGCTTCAAAAGCATCAAAGCGCGTTAAGAAGGAGCCGATTCCGGAGCCATCCAAAACTATCATCACTACGGAGGAACTATGCATTCTCGGCGATCTTGTAAACGACATTATCACGGCCATCGAAGTCGATCATGAACTAGAAGCAAAGGAAGCATCATCCACCCCAAAAGAGACGAAGGAAGCGGACGACGTGGAACCCATCAACAACAAGTTGCTGTTCTCCTACAAATCTCCCCTCTTTGGCGGGAGCCTCGACATCACCGAGTACGATCGAGTGAGCCTCCCAAGTGCATGTGATCGTAGAGTCGGCTGAAGCGGGGAGTGCGCCTGAACGACAGCATCGTGAACTTCTACCTGGAGTACAGCCTCACGGAGTACGTGAAGAAGGAGCTGGTTGCGAAGCAGATCTTTGCCGAGGCGGTGGAGAACGTGAAGAAGAAGCAGACCCCTCTCACGAGGCGCGAGCAGACGCTGCTGCGCAAGTACAAGTCCGTCACCAACCGCTTCTACGTGTTCAGCACCTTCTTCTACCCGATGATGCGCAAGCTGAAGCAGATTCGGGACCCCGAGGAGAAGGAGAAGGCGATCAAGCGGCTTCTCAAGTGGTCTATGGAGATCGACTTGTTTGAGCGAGAGTTCGTGCTGATTCCGGTGATCACGGGGTGGCCCCCATCTTTTGGATTCACGCGTAGAGGGCATTGGTCGCTAGCGGCGTTGTGCTACCCCAACTGTTTGTATCGCTACATCAAGGAGAAGCGCGTTCTGTTCGGCATCAACTATGCGCGTGTCGTGCGTAAGACGGACGTCAACTCAAAGGGGAATGCAGCAGATGGGTCGGCGGATACTGCTGTGAATGCGTCTGCTAACGCGTCGACGAATGGATCTGTTAACGCTCCACCCAACGCACAGCCAGACGCACCAGCAGAAACAAAGCGAATGAAACAATCAGCAAACGACTGCTTCGTACAGACAAGGAGAAGGAATGACGACTAGCCCTGCGTGTTAGTAATGAACTCGCTGCATGACACGGCCAACGTGATCACGACGGTGATTCGCGACTACGTGACGCTGCTGATGCACGAGTTCGACGACTCCATCGACCTCGTTATTTCTTCCTACCACCTCCCCACCGTGCCTCTTTCCGTGCTACCAAGGCGTGTGACTGACCCCTAGGTGACGCAGCAGCCCAACAGCGTCGACTGCGGCGTGTACGCGCTCCTCTTCGCCGAGCGATTGCTGCAGCACTACGGCGAGTACACCATCGCGGCGCGCATCGACCGCAACAAGAAGAAGGACGACCTGTTCCCCTTTCTCCAGTTCGAGGCGAAGTGCGCGGACGACCTCCGAGCGCAGATTCAAACCATCGTGGATTCCCTCGCCAAGAGCACGGTGCAGACGCAAGCCGAAGTGCAGACGCTGGAGGAGGAGAGCGATGACTCGGACATCGAGGTGGTGGACGTGGATATCAAGCCCAAGACGCCCACACGCAGCGTCAAGCGACCGTACAGCAGCGCCAGCGACGTCAGAGCGGCTCCTCTGCCGAAGAAGGCGCCGCGCGTCCTGACGAACGCCATCCCGTCCGTATCTCCTTTTCCCCAGTTTCAGCCCGATTACTATACCCAGCTGACTCCGGTGTTTCACCCCGTTTATCTGATGCCGCAACTCATCCAGCCTCCGGTGATTCTCTCACCACTCTGTCCCGTCCCAGAGAGATGCATGCCCGTGGCTCCCACCCATACTCTTAGTCCCTGCAAGGTGCTTCCCGTATGTGGGGTGGTCACCACTCCAGCGCAGCGGATCGGAACGCCCTTTACGCCTCGACCCTCGAGCGTGGTGATCGGCGGTTTCTCTTCTCTCTCCGCCAGGAGCTTCCTTGTTTGTTCCACAAACACTCCCAACAGAACTCTTCGACGGTTTCTTCCATTTGGTAACGAGGCAGCAGCGCCCTGCGCAGCAACTGCTTCGGAATGCTCTTCTTTTCTACCCTTCACTCCTCTCCCACTCCCTACTCTTCTCCAGAATCACGTACTTCAGCACCGGCTCTCCTCCCGAGTGAGGCAGGTACAGGAGAGACACCAGCTCCTGCACAACTGTGTTGGAAAGCGCGTTGCCTGCTCATCACTCCCTTCTCTTCTACCCACAGCCAATGTGCAGCTCCGCCGAGGGAGCGATCTTGCACTGCCTGAGCAGCGCAATGAGGGCAAGCACGCTGGCGTCCTGCAACTTGTTGTCGGAGAGGTACAGGATGCGCAGGTGCGGCAGGAAGCCGAACTTCACGACGTACAGGAGCTTCAGCAGTCCGTTGTCGCGCAGGTCGTTGCCTGTGTCGGAGGAGAAGAGCGTGCCATACTGATGAGGGAGAGCTCTTCGAGCCGGGGACAGTTGTTGTTGCGGATCATCGAGACCAAGTACCACACTCCCTTCTCTCCGATCTGGTTGTCTGCTGGTGAAAGAGGAATGGGAGATGCACTCGTCAAGTCCAGGACGTGGAGATTGGGGTAGAAGAAGGAATCAAAGCGGAAGCCTTCAAACAGAAACCGCACCCCGTCGGCTTTGATTCGGTTGTCTGGGTGTCACTCGCCCAAGAAAAGCGCACTCCCCAGCGAGAGCACGCGCAGCTCTCTCAGTCGTCGGAGAAGAACGCCCACCCAGCGCATGGCGATCGGTCCGAGAGCGCAGGCTACGAGTGACTACAACAGTGCGAACAAACAGTGCAGAATCAGCACACGCAACCCTCGCAGATGGTCGCCGCGCAGAATGCTCTCTGCCAGCACCGCTACACCCTTCCAGCCAATGCGATTCCCTACACTGAAACGGAGGCAAGGAAGCGACTCGACACGTCCAGCACCTCGAGGTTGTCCAGAACACCCAGCGATACGCTCATGGCGAGGTGTTTCATCGCGCCTGCCGTGAAGGAGTTCCAGTACAGGCGCAGATAGCGCAGATTGATCAGCGGACACTGGTCGAGCGAGGCGCACAGAGCAGCCATGCCGGGGTTCGCCAGATGACAGCCTGGAAGTGAGGAGAAGAGAGGAGGAGGACGAGAGAAGTCGAGACTCTGCACGTTGCGACAGCGGAAGTGGATGAAACTGCCGCCGATTCGCTTGACGCCCTCGCTGAAGAGAAGGTTGTCTACGTCTCAGGCGCTGGAAGTGAGAACACGCTGCATATCGAGATAGCGAATGGAGGGTAGTGCGCCGCGCGCCAGACACGTCGCCAGAGCGGTGCTGCCCGCGACGCCGACAGCGTTGTTGCTCAGACGGAGGATCTGGAGGCGGGAGCAGTTGCCGGAACAGAGCGCGTTGCACAGCAGACGGATGTTGGAGTCGGTGAATCGGCAGTCTGCTGGTGAGAGGAAAGTGGATGGATACATTGCAGGTCGAGCGTGATGAGCATGTGGAGGGCGCCGGCTTGGATGACAGAACACAACGCCGCCACATCGCGTCGCCGCGTGATGGAGATGACTAGATGAGACGGGAGGAAGAAACGAACCGTGAAGATGCCTGAGAGAGGTGCAGTACACGAATAGATGAGGGAGATTGTCTGTGGTCTGGAAGAGCACGAGTTGGGCGTATCGCTAAGTCTGAAGAGAGAAGAGGCGCCTACCCCAAGAATAATGGAGTTCATGCTCCTTGACAGCATCCGCAGAAACTGCTGCTGGCGAAAGTCCACGTAGTCAAGGATTGCGTTCATCGCAGAGCTATCAACAGAATTACCACGTTTACACGATTCCATTACGATGCTTCGATAAAATGGGAGAGCAGCAGGACAAACACGACAATGCAGCAAAACACGCGATTCTTCGCTATATCACTGCTACACGTCTTTCAATTCATGACAACTCGATTTCCGCTGGAACTGCACAATGACGCGATCTTGTGTTTCAAGAGGAACGAAGACCACCAATCGTTTCTCTACCCCGTAGCATAACGGCGAGCAAGGTTGGAACAGAACGATCCATTCCGATCCGTTTTTCTGGCAGAAAAAGGTAGCCAGATGAGATTCTCTTTTGTGATATTGACCATTCTCTTCTGCGCTATTGCCTACGGAGTCTCGCTGCTTCCATTTACCTTTTGGCAGTGGCTTGAGATTCTCGCCGGTCTCTCTCTATTTGTATCGGTTCTTCTTCCCTACTTCGCGGCGTGGATAATCAACTTCATATTCAGGAAGAAGGAGCGCTTTTCGCTGTCCTGCGATAAGCTGTCCCCTTTTGGACTCTACGTGAAGAACTTGGTGTTCCAGATGAATATAAAGAGTTTCCAAGTGAGTATTCGCGTGAAACGCATCGGGGTTCGCACCAACTTCCAGAAGGCCCTGTTTAGCGTATCCATTTCATCGCTCTTCGTTTTAGAAGTGGACAACCTGTCCGTTGGCGTTGTCATTCGGGAGGATAAGTCCACCGCGAAGGAAAAGCGTCATTCCGCAAAGGATTCCCCTTCCCCTGTTCCGAATCTGCTGAAGAAGATGAATGTGTACGAAAGACAGCCTCTGACGTCACAGCTCATATCGGATTCGGAATCTCCGCTGTACAAGGCGGTTCGATACCTCGTCCCCATCCTACGACTCCTCGACTTCCACGTCATCAACACGATCGTCACAGTGGGCAACCCCGAGTTCCCCAACCGCATCGAGCTGTGCATCTCCGACATCTCTCTGAACGGCAACGCGCAGTACACTCCGACGACGTCCCTCGGCCTGAACCTCAAGCTGAAGACCGTCTCCGTGGTGAATTGCGAGAATGCCTTCGACAGCCAGCCGAACGTGGTGGTCTGCAACTTCTGGCTGCACGCCAACATGGAGCTGAACCGCCGCGTGATCGTCAAGGAGGTGGCGCTGCACCTGGGCGACAGCTTCCACGTGCGCTTGGACAAGAGCCTTCACCGGCAGCTCACCGCAATTGTGAACTCGCTTCCCGCGAAGGAGAAGAAGGTGCGCGAGGCGGCGGACCCCACCGCGCCGCCCACGCCGCCGTTTGAGAAGGTGAAGGAGGTGATGCTGCTATTGCCGCATTCGCTGAACGTCACGATGCCCAAATTCGAGGTGGATTTGATGAACGCGGACAAGAGCGACGCGCGGTCGCACAACGACATCCACATCACGATGGGGTGGGTTGTGAAGTGCAGTCCCATGTACTACGACGTGTTCTGCACCAAACCCAAGGGCGTGTCGCTCACGGCGGAGCTGACCCGCGTGCAGTCCAACTGGGTGAGCTGCAACGGCGTGACGGCCACGCTGGAGTGCGTGCTGCGCGAGAACCAGCCGCAGCTGGAGTCGGTGAAGGTGCTGTACAACCACAAGGTGACGATGGTGACGTTGCAGCCCTCTCTCTTCCGCACCGTGGAGTACATGCAGTCCATGATGAAGAGTATCAACAAACCCAAACCCGCCCACACGCCGCGGCGATCGGCACTGGCGAAATCGGCTCCACGGCCTTCGTTCCTGTCTCTCTTCACGGAGTGCAGCTTCGTCGTGGACTCGCGCGTCGAGTCGATCACGGTGGACGTGTGTGCTTCGGCGTTGCTGCCCTCGCCGCAGATCCAGCTGGCCGTGCAGTCCGTCGTGCTCACCTTCGCGCCCTCGTCGCTGCGCAGCTCCTCCGAGAGCGTCTCGTCCTTCCACGAACTCCAGTTCAAGATCGCTTCCATCGAGCTACAGAACGCGCCGCTCTCACGCACCTCCCTTCAAACGCTGCTCTCCAAAACCACGGACGTCGAGCCCTGTCCCTGCACGGACCGTGTGGTGTCGCTGTGCAACTTCGAGGTGAACTGCTCGGTGGCACGCTGGGAGAAGGTGTCGGCGGAGGTGTCGCTGCGGTCGAGCAACCTGGTGTTGGAGTACCCCATGATCGACATGATGATGTTCGTGCTGACGCTATATGGCCGCGAGTGGCGCGAGTTCCAGGCGCGCAAGGAGGCGAGCGGGCTGAAGAAGGGAATCGGCTCCTCCGACAGTCTCTCCAGCATGAGCAAGCCGTCTGTGCCAGCCATGCCTGTGGTGCCTGTGGTGCCTGTGGTGCCTGTGGTGTCCGGTGGTTTTGACACTCCTGGTACGCCGATGGACGCGAAGACGGAGGAGGATCAGTTGTTGCAGTCCATTCTGGACGGCTCGCTGCTGCCCGAGGTTCTCACCTCCGCGACCAGCGCCACGCCGCAGTCGATGACCAGTCTGCCGAGTCAAGACGCCCTCAGCGACGTCAGTGATGCCAGTGACACCAGCACTGCCGTCCACGCCGTCGATGAAGCTTCCAGCGACGCAGAGGCGAGTCTGGAAGCGATCAGTGACTCGAGCGACACTAGCGGCGATGAGATCCCGCTGAGCGAGCTGGAGAACTCGCTGGACGCCGTGTCGGTGGAGTACCGCTGCCTGCCGCTCTTCCTGTCGAGCTTCACGCTGCGCCTCAGCAACGCGGAGCTGCAAGTGACGGGCTGCGACAGTCTGCGCACCGTCTCCTACTCCGTGGAGAGCCTCACCTTCGCGCTCGCCTCCAAGGCCGTCAACTCCCTCGAGAGGCTGGTGCAGGGCGCCTCGCCCACCGCACCCTCCACGCCCGTCACGCCTACCATGCAGATGCCCATTCCACCCATTCCCCCAATCCCACACGTGCCGCAAATGGTGCCTCAGGTGCCACAGGTGCCACAGGCGCGAGAGGATGTGAGCCGGGGTGTGGAGTGTCACCCGCCGCTCAGCGTCATTCCTTCCACGGGAGAGATCAACTCCCTGCAGAGCCCGCTGTCGCCCTCCTCTCCCTCTTCCGCCAAGCCAGCAGCCGTGCCTGCTGACACCCCTGCAGAGCTGCCCGCGGACCTGCCGGCGTTCACGCGACAGCAGTCCATCAACTTCAACCGCATCCCCTCCTTCTCCGAGCCCACCTCGCTGCCCATGCGCCCGCCGCAGTTCTCCTTCGACACATCTGCGCGATCCGGACTGCCCGCGCCGCCCGCGCACCTGCCCACGTACACGGCCTTCACGCCCTCGGCGCTGTACGCGAACAATGCGTGCATCCAGTACTCGTTCTCGCTGGACATCACGGGCGTGTCCGTCATCGGAGATGAGGATCCCCACACGCCCAAGGAGTGTCTGCCTCTCTACATCCCGCAGATCCGACTCACCCTCCCGTCCCTCGTATTCCTTGTGGTCCCCCGCCACCAGCACCCCATCATCCACTCCAATCTCTCCTTCACCGTTCACTCTACACACTTCTCCCCCTTCTCTCTCCTTCACTACTCCGGCTTCAAGCGCGATGAAGATCTCTGTCTCCTGTTGCTGAACGACAACCCGCTGCTGAACACGGTGCAGCTGGTGGTGACGCACCCCTGCACGCATCTCGCGTACGGCACCATCTTTACCATCTACCACTCCCTCCTCGAGATCTTCACCCTCGTCAAAACCAGCTGCACTGCTCTCAAGCCCGCCAACCCCTCCACAACTCCCTCCGACTCTTCAACATCTCCCGCCAACTCTCCAACATCTCCCTCCAACTCCTCCACAACTCCCGCCAAAACCTCCCTCTTCTCTCTCTCCCGACTGCACTTCTCCGCGACGATCACCAACCTCTCCGCGTCGCTGGTCTTCTCGCCCACGCAGGGCCTGCTGGTGACCGTCAGCGAGATCTCGACGGTGTACCCCGACTCGGCATCCTTCCCTCTCCTCTTCCTCTCTTTCGTGCAGGTCTCCAAGGTGGCGGAATGGAAGGTCAACTCGCTCATGGGCTCCATCGAAAGCATTGCCTGCTACTCCCCCGGCGCGTATAAGGAATTGAGCGCCCTGCGCAATTTCGACGCCGTCGAACACGACATCAATTCCCTCAAGAGCGACGTGGGTCCGACCTTCAAGCGGTACGTGCAGTCGAATAATTGGGGCACCTTCTCCTTCTGCGACACCTGCAAGAAGTGCGCCAGTCCGTGCTGCAACGGCTACAACAACCAGTGTAACGCCTCACATGTGCCTGCCGGCGTAACGCCCTTCACGCTCATCATCTCCTCCATCGACCTGTTCCAAGACCGTCAGGACGCGTGGGGCGATTTGTTCTACGAGGCGTCCGTGCAGTGGAAAGCCTTCAAAACGCTGCGCAAGGGCGACAAGAAGCCAGCGCCGTTCCCCCACCCCGACCAGACGCGCGTGGAGAAGGTGTACGAGCACGCGGTGGAGGAGGACGCGTATCTGAAGGGCTTGTGGGCGCTGGTGCTGGTGGACTCCGTGTATCTGCGCCTGAATGACGTGATCCCTCACTATAGTCCCGAGTCGTGCGAGTACTCCTGTCTGTCGCTCACGGGCCTGAACGGCGTGGTGTCGTACAACCCGCAGCTCCACAGCCGCGCCCACCTGCTTCAGTTCATGACCAAGATGGACGAGGTGCCCACGCCGCTGGAGAAGGGCTTTGACGACGTCATCGGCTTCCACCTGCACGACGTGTTCGTCAGCAACGTCGCCGTCGACTTCGGCGAACTGCTTCCGCCGCTGCTCGTCGCGGAATCCGTAGTGGTGTGCGGCACGATGGTCGCTGCAGAACTGAACCGCGTGCAACGCTTCGTCGTCTACAACGACGCCAGCAGCTATTGCTCGTCTTCCTTCGATGCCATTCCAGTGCGCATCTCGCGGTCGTCCACCAGTCTGAAATGGTATCAGAACCTCTCTATCCAGGCGAAGCACTTTGAGGTGATGTGGGGCACGCCGCTCGATCACGTGCGCACCAGTTTTTCCAACTCGATGGGCGACATGACTCCGCACGGCGTAAGCAAGTCTCCGAAGATGGCGTTCTACGACAAACTCCGATTTAACCTGCACGGGCCGACCATCCTTCACGTGAGCGACTCCTTCCGCGTGAACTGGATCACCAACAAGTGCGTGAACAACCTGTACGAGGCGATGGTGATCGACCTGAACAACATGGACGTGCTCTTCAAGCGCGAGGGCGGCGTGGAGTGCGCCTTCGACGTCTTCTCGATCGGGTTTTTGCGCTTCAACACGCTGAACCAACTGGTGCTCAATCCATTCATCGAGGCGGTGGACGGCGAGTGGGTGGTGAACCTCGCGTGGATGAATACACGCCCGCGCGACCATTACGTGGAGCTGATCGAGGAGGTGACGGACGCGGACAAGTACGAGTTCTACCGAAGCCACCAGATCGAGTGGACGGTGACGTTGCAGCCGCAGACAGCCAAGTCCTTCAACATGTCGATCTTTCTGCGATGCGAGCTGGCGCAGTTCCTGATGGACTTCAAGGAGTACGTGTTCGCGACGGACGAGTCGATGCCGACGGACAGAGGCGCTGGACTGATGCGTGTGTCGACGGTGTTCGAGGTGGTGATGAAGATGCCGAACAGCAGTGTGTGGCTGTGGGTGTGATGAGGAGGAATGAGTGATAGGTTCGTGAACGACGAGAGTGTGAATGGAATCAACATGCTGGCGAAGGAGGCGGACTTGTCGGTCACGATGTACAAACTGTTCCCGGCGTACTTGGAGAAGGAGGGCAACACGCGGATGAGCAGCCAGGACAAGCCCGACTACTCGAGTATGCGTGGGAGGTGGTGTGATGATCAGACCTGAAGTATGACTACGAAATCTACCACGACGCGTACTGGGTCTACCCTCGCATTTACGCCGCCATCGAAGGCCTGAACGTGGATCATCTCTCCCTCGCGCAGCCCACCATCTTCCCGCCGAACGAGCCGCACTTCACGCCCTTCTGCTACCCCGACCAGGTCTCCGTCCTCCTCGTCGCGCGCACGAGCAAGATCAGCATCCTGAAGGGCGTGAACCCCGCCTCCTCCGGCTTCGACGAAGACTTCGCGGACATGTACAGCGAGAAGATCCGCGGTGTGAACGGGCGCATCACGGAGAAGAGCGAGGGCAAGTTCGCGGTGTTCGCCAAGGGGGCGAAGATCGTCTACTCGTTGGATGTGCGCGACGCGCTTATGATGGTGAGTTCTCGGTGTGAGAGTGACGACAAGGTGTTCAGTGAGTGCCGGACCATCTATCAGAGCGTACGCGAGACGCAGAAGCAAAGTGCCGCCAAGAAAACGCCCGCGCCGGAGAAGCCCGCGCCGCCCGCCGCGTCCTCCCCCGCCGTTGTCACGGTAGCGTTACGTCCCACGGCCGAGCGCATGCTGCGACCCGCGCTGGCCCACCAGCCGTCGTTCTCGCGCGCCACGTCGGACATGCCATACGACGTGTACCCGACGGCCTCGATCACCTCCTCCATCACGGGCCCGTTCCTGGCGCGGTCGGAGTCCAGCTACTTCTCGCACTTCAACCCGCGCGACTCCTTCCGCAGTAGCATCAACCTGTCATTGATGAAGAGCCGGCCCGAGCTGACGCGCACGGCGAACCAGTCCTTTTACCGACTACGCGGAGACAACAACAACAAAGGCCTGTTCAACCGCCTGACGTCGATGCGCGGGATTCAGGGCGTGACGGAGTCGACAACGCAGCTGCGGAAGAAGCGGGATTTGTTCTTCAACGAGATGAAGAAGCGAGAGAAGGAGGTGTTGAACCAGAACGACAAGGCGGTGCCCGTGCTGCTGAGCTATCTGGTGAAGAAGATCAACCACCTGGCGGCGAAGGAGAGCGAGAAGGCGCTGGTGTTCACGGAGGACGAGGTGAGCGCGAAGAAGGACGAGGGCAAGAAGGACGAGAAGGAGGACTTCTTATACGACATCATGATCAAGGACTCTCAAGTGTGTGTGGGCTGGTGTTGTGAGCCATAGATCCACGTGGCTTCGTTGGAAACGGGCTCGTCGCTTCTTCTCTACCTGTACAAGGGAACGATCACCGTCCAGTCGAAGTGCATCCATTCCCGCGATTATTACCTCCTCAACGCGGCTGTGCAGAAGGTCGATTTGTTCCTCGGCACGCGCAAAAGCCTCAATTCTCCCTGGCTGTCTTCTCAGAGTCTCCACGCCCTCAACGCCGCCACGCCGCACGTGGGGTTGCAACCGCCCGCGTCGCGCGTGTTCAAGCGCGTGATCCGTGACTTCTCGCTGTCGCTCCAGACGCGGAGTCAGAACGGCTTCATTCCCTCACGCGACATCCCGAGCTTCAACAAGGATGATTTGGTGAACCGCATCACGGTGAACGTCGGCTCTTTCAGCATTCAGATGAATGGGGAGGAGTTCTACCGCTTCCTGAACGTCGTTCGGTACACGCTGCTCGTGAACCCCACCAACTCCGTGATTCTGCGCGACCAGGACGAGAAGCGGAAGGCGGGCCGGCGCATCTCCTCGGAGATCATGAAGGGAATCGAGGCGAAGGTCAAGCGATTGGTGAAGGCGAGCAACGACCACGACATGCTGCCGGTGCTGAAGATCAAGTACACACTGGAAGAGGTACAGTGGACGCTGCTGTCCATGCAACAGGAGCAGATCGCGATCGCTACGCTGCGCGGGTTCGTGGGCGAGCACACCTTCTGCTTCGACGGTAAGAGCGAGAGTAAGATCATCCTGAACGATCTGCGCATCATCACCCCGTCGTCACACCCCGAGTCCTCGTGGGCCGCACCGGAGAAGGTGGTGGACCCGGTGATGGTGGACCGCGACCACGACGCACAGTCCAACATTTTCGAGATCATCACGGTTATCAGCAGCAGCTTCGTGTGCGACGGCATCCCCGTCAGCGTCTTCGAGCACGTGGGCGTCAATGTGTTCCCGGGTTGTCACTACTACATTCTCTTCCAGCTTACCGGCTCCATGGCCAGTGACATCTACAACTACTTCTTCCCCGACGCGGATGCCGAGGAGGCGGAGGACGCGTCCTTCCTGCCGGCCGTCGAGGAGGACAGCGGCTTCGACGCGCCGTCCGTCACAGCACTCACAACACGCCCCGCACGGCCGAACACGCAGCCCGGCGCACTGCAGGACATCATCGTGGAGGTGTCGGACGAGGACAGCGACGACGACACTTCCGATCTCCCGACGGTGATTTTGCTCCTCCGCCATGACGTCTAGACTCCCGCGGGAACGCACCGCCGCGCCATGTCCTCCCTTCAGTCGGGTGACGTGGTGTCGGCGCTGCGCAAGCGACGTAACACAGCGCAGAGCGTGGACTCGGTGTCGCCGCGCAGCTGCAACCACGCATTCGAGATCACGGACCGCGTGGGCATGTGCGCGATCTGCAAGAAGAAGGTGGGCAGCGTACGGAACCTGGGCTACCAGTGTCAGCACTGCAGCCTGCTGGTGGACAAGAACTGCATCGCGAAGGCGTTCGGGAAGGTGAAGTCGCGGAAGGACTCGGCGCCGCGCCAGCTGGTGTTTTTGGAGCACCTGCGGCTGGGCACGGTGGACATCGTGCTGTCGACGAAGGGCATGGCGCTATTGAACGTGAAGAACTTCAGCATCATCCTGCAGCACCAGATCTACAGCGACAAGCTGACGACGTGGGGCGAGGTGATCCGTCACGTGCGCAAGGCGTACACGTCGGAGATCATCCGCAGCGCGCCGAACATCCTGAAGGGCTGGGGCTTCCGGCGGAGCGGGCAGGTGGACCTGAAGGAGAAGAAGAAGCAGCGCCTGCAGAACGAGAACGCAGAGGAGATGACGGAGGAGGCGAAGGTGGCCCTGTTGCTGGGCATTCATCATTCTTCTGTTTGTTGAAGATGGGTGTTTGAAGATGTGAATTAAACAAACACACAATGACAGCTTCTGCGAGGTGATGAAGGGGTGCTCGCACAGCTCGCCGACGCTCCATCTCCGCTCCACATCCTTCTGCAGACAGCACACGATAAAGTCCTTGCACTCCGCCGACACGGCCGGCTTCGCGGGGAACTCGATGTCCGTGATGTTCAGAATGACGTTCTCGCGCAGGATCGTCTCCTGCGACATGTCCTCGCCGAACGGCTTCTTCCCGTACACCATCTGGTACAGGATCACGCCCACACTCCACACGTCCACCTTCTGCGAGATCAGCGGCGCCTTCCCGTTGTTCGTCTGGAAGCACTCGGGCGGCAGGTACCAGTAGGTGCCCGCACCCTGCGAGGTGAGCGCCATCTTGCTGTCGCCCGCCGCATCCATCTCCTTGCTGAGCCCGAAGTCCGTGATCTTCACCTTGCCGTTGGCGTCGAACAGGATGTTGCCCGGCTTCAAATCGTAGTGAATCACCTTCGTCTTGCTTCCGCTCATGTACTTCAACGCGCTCAGCACCTGTTCGTCACCCCTGGGTCGCCACCCCCACCTGGATCGTGATCCCGCGCGCCTCTGCCTCCTTCAGCGTCACGTTCTGCTTCAAGTACCGCTCCAAATCAATGCCCGGACAGTACTCCAGCACCGTCGCGAAGGAGTCCGAGTCGATCACGAAACTGTCCAGCTGCCGAACCACGTTCTCGTGGCACAGTCGCTACGCCTTACCACCGCCACACACGCCCACTTTCTGAATGTCATTCTCCCGAATGGCGTGTTTGATGTAACTGCTCTTCCGCTCGTCGCTCCACGTGCTCGCCAACTGGTGCACTTTGATCGCCACCTCGCACAGACTCCACAGGTCGATCGCGTACCACACTTCGCTGAAGCCCCCCTTCCCCAACAATTCGACGATCTGGTACCGGCCCTGCAGCAACGGCCGCTCGCAGTACTTGCTGTTGCTCTCGTCGTGGATGCGCCGCACCTCGCGAATGTGGATTTCCTTCTCGATGTCCAGTCGGTTCAGCTTCTCCTGCAATTCGCCCTGTTTCTCACACCGCCGTCGCAACCTCACCTGCTTCTTCTTCAGCGCGTTCAGACGACACTTCAGCACCTCCCATTTCGCCAGGTGGTCGAAATCTTGGGATTCCCCCTCCTCCGTTTCGCTCGGGTTGCCGCTCAGACTCTGCGTCGGCGGTGCCATGCTCGTCTCCTTCTCGCGATCGGGTTTCGACGCCTTCTACGCCTCACCACACACTTTTCCCACCAACTCGTCTGAAACTCCTCTTCTCGCCCTCCACCTTTTCCTTCATCTCCAGCACCTCCGCCAGCGCGCGGCGCGTCTCCTTGTACTCCTACTCCTCAGTTCCCGCCAACTCGCCAACATTTCCCTCCCTCCAGGTTTCCACCACACGGTGGCCCATTTGTTGCAGCACCACCGTGCCCACGCGCAGGTCGTTCCGAACCACCAGGTCCTGCTTCTTGTAGAGGAGGGCGAACGCGTAGTTGCGAACCCACTTTTCGAGGGCTTTTCTGGAATTCTCCTTGTACTCCTGCGATTCGTTCTGCAGGGCTGCCAGCTGTCCCTTGAGCGTTTCCACATCCTTCCTGTAGTTTTCTTTGAGGGATTGGTAGTCTTCCTGCTGCGTCGCCAGAGATTGCTCCTTCGATTGGAAGGATTGCAATGCGGTGCGCGTATCCTGTAGCTCCTACGCCTGAGCAGCACACAGCAATCTTCACGTGTTCCAGCTCCTTTATCCGCGTATCCTTGCTCATCAGCAACATGTGGATGTCGTTCGAGCGCACGTCCGACAGAACCGCGCGACTGTCGCTGGAGGTTGTGGACTCGATGACGCTGTCGCTGGGGGGAGCGGACGGCTTCTGCGGCGAATGAAGCACATCGCGGGAATGGGTGGGCGTGGACAGCATTTCCGGGTTGGACCGGTTGTCGCTGGGGGAGGACAAGGCCTTGCTCTCGAACAGGGAGTGGGAAACCGCATTGCGCGGATCTCGGGGTGTGAAGTAGTTATCGATCCTCTTATTGTTCTGCGGCGGAGACAGAGGTGCGGACGACGATATGGAGTCTCCATCCTCGATCACTTCGGCCTGGGGCGCTACACGTCACGCAGACACGAAAGGTGGAACGCGGAATCTCCTTCTTCGGAGTCATCCGACGTCGTGTGTTGAAGCGCTAGGCGTGAGGGAAGGCTGTTTGTCCCACCGTTGGCGTGGACTGTTTCCGCGACCGTTTGGGTCTTCGTGTGGGTGTGTTCTGCAAATAACCAAGGAAATGAGGGTGGTACTGAATTGGTCGAGCTATCGGGCAGGACTTCCTGTGTTTGCAATTCTGCTATCTATCCAGTCAGTGCTCGCCACCACCACCACATTGTCCTTTCGCGTTGACCCTTGTTGACTTGACTCATCGTTCTGAGCGGAATGCGTGCTTGCGATCGAATTCATTTCTCTTCGCGGCAAAGATCTACGCAGTTCAGGAGAAGAGGCCACCGGATTACAAATTGCGGTAAGAAAACACTCTTGACGTTTCGGAGCACGGCGAACGAAAGCTCTAGTTGTATCCCTCCAGATAGAGCGGGTAGTGGCACGACGAGGAGGTGATTCTGTCGGAGGAGGGAAGCCTTCTATCGCCTGTGAGTGGATTCTCGCGCTTTATTCAGGATTTGCAGCCCGTATTCCATCTTTTCGTCTCGTTTTCCCCAAAACGCGATCCCGCTGCAAGAGCTCTTCACCACGAGCATGTACACCGACTTATTTCTGCCGTTTGAAGAGATTCTCGATCATCACCCTGACAAGTCCATTTTCCACACACCGCTTTGTTACACTCCCGTCATTTCAATCCAATACACAAAACACTCGTTTTCTCACTGTTGCTTCAAGAATCACTCAACTGCCTCCTTCCCATCTTGCACTGTCTATCCTTCGCTTTCTATCTCGTTCTAGTGTGTAGAGAATCACGAGAGAGCGATAAAGACGCAGCACAGATTCACACGCTGTTTCTTCTCTCAGCTCCTTTCATCGGAGAATCGATCCTCTTTCAAAACTAATCATAAACGATGGGAGGCAACGAGCGGAAAGCGGGTTGGCATTTGCACCAGCATTTTGGGAAGAAGATTCCCATTGAAAGCGTGGCAAATGGTGGGTGGCTGCAATGGGGTATGAATCGAAGTGGACATCCTCTCCTCTCTCGAGTTCAACGAGGACGGCAGATATCTGGCTGTGGGCGACAACGGAGGACGCGTCATCTTGTTTCAACAAGAGGAGGCCCACACGACGCCCCAGCAGGAGATGGTGTTTGACATGGAGAGTGAGAGCGAGAGCGAGAGCTACAAGTTCTTCTCCGAGTTCCAGAGTCACGAGCGAGAATTCGACTACCTGAACAGCACCGAGATTCAGGAACGCATCAACTGCATTCAATGGCTTCCCTCCAATCCCGACAGTCTGTTTCTCCTATCCGCGAACGGTCGTTTCTGCTGCCTCCGTTCACGCCTAGACAAAACCATCAAGCTGTGGAAGGTGAGTGAGAAGTGTGTGGGTCCTGTGCCCTGCCCCATCCTTGACAGGAAGAATGGCAGCGGGAGGAGCCCAGCCCCGCTTGACCCGCCGACATACAGCATCGTGCCCCAGAACAAGCGAGTCTACAGCCACGCACACAGTTTCAACATTAACACCCTGTCAGCCCTTTCCGACGGAGAGACTTTTCTCTCCGCGGACGATTTCCGGATTAACCTCTGGAATCTGGAGGTGAGTAACCAGAGCTTTAGTGAGTGGCATTCTCGATTCCTGACTTGCAGACATTGTGGACATCAAGCCCAGTAGCATGGACAACATAACGGAGGTGATCATGTCGATGCGATGCCATCCAACGCAGTGCAACCTGTTTGTGTATGCGAACAGCCGCGGACAAACAACGCTATCTGACCTGCGTGTTTCGGCCAAGTCCTCTCCATGTCGCAGTAATCGGCTCTCTTCCCTCTTCACCTTCAGTTTTTGAGGACCACGCTACCTACATCGATCCGGACTTGCTAGACTATGTGTCTCCCATTTCCTCGATTCGATTCACACGTTGCCGAGAACCGCGGGAATGACGTCTAGCTGGCGGACGGTACTTTCTAACTCGGGATTTCCTGTCGGTTCGGGTGTGGGATATGTACATGGAGAAGGAGCCGGTGCAGGTTCTCCCCGTACACGATTGCCTTCTGCCGCAATTACCGTATCATCTGGACAGCGACTTCCACCTCGACCGCTTCGACGTTGCAGTCAGTCCCGATGGCAGAAGCGTTCTCACGGGTTCGTACCAGAACGTCTTCCACGTAATTGAAATGACGGAGGGATGAGGCGAAGATCATGGATCGTGTTACAAGGGAAGACGTCGCGCTCGAAGCGTCGCGGAAAAGCAAGCTGCGGCCGCCCCAGCACCCAGGCGGGCGATTACCTCCACTGTCCTTCGAGAACCCCGATTTTGGCAGGAAAGTCACCCAGGTGGCGTGGCATCCACAGCAGGATCTAATCGCGCTGACTGCGCTGAATGTCATGTACGTCTTTTCATCCAATCAGTGATTCTGTTTGCCCATTGCGAGTGATTACTGATTGCATCCTTCTTGTTGAACAAACACCGCCACTATGACACAACGATCCACTCGTTCTGATCCGCTTCCAGCATCTACACTTCATCGCTCCATCCTCCCCTACGCGCGGATCCACTCCCTCCTGCGCCATCTGCTCCTTCACTTCCTCCTCCTTCGCCCCCAGCGCCAGCTTGTTGTAGTACTTCGCGAAGAGAGGGTGGTTTCTTCTCCGCAAAAAGTGCCAGCTTTGCTCCTTCATTTCCTCCTCTTCTCCCAGCACCGCAAACACCACATTCAAGTCGTCCTCCGCCACAATTTCCCGCGGGTTTCGAGACAGCACCTACTCCTCATTTCCCTCCATCTCTCCCACCCCTGGGTCAATCCCCTCCTCCTTCATCGACGCCTCCACAATGGCCCTGTCCAGCTTGTCGTCCAGCCACCAGTCGAAGAAGTCCCGCACCCTCGGATGGAAGCGAAGCAATACGCCCTTGCGGCCCTTCGGCGTCGCCGTGGTCTTCGCGAAGGACTTGGGGAGGGTTTCTGGGTGGGGTGCCCCCAGAATTGGAGTGCTCGTGGGGAGGGGAGTTGTTGTTGCTTCGAGTTCGGAGTTGGGTTCCTTGGAGGGAGTTTCTTTCTTGTTTTGTTCTGGTTCCTGCTCTTCGTTCACTCTTGCATTGCCTTCTTCCTTGTTCTCTTCCTTGTTCACCTCCTTCACTTCTTCTTTCTTTTCCTCCTTCTTTTCCTCCTCCTTCACCCTATTCATTTCCTCTTTGTCTACCTCCACTTCTTTGTTCTCTTCCTCCTTCACCTCTTCTTCCTTCACTTCTTTCACTTCCTCTTCTTCCTCCTCCTCCTCCACAAACACTCTCGCCTTCTCCACGTCACCGTCAAACAACAAAAGACCGAAGTGAAGAAGCAATTGGCGATTCTCCTCCTCTTCCGCCAATAACTGCTTCGAAGCGGGAGAAAGCTGCAGCGAATGATTGCGAACCAGAGTGTGGAGTCCCGCTTGGAAGCAGTCCGATGGCTTGAGGAATGGAGGAGAATTGTCCTCTTCTTCCATCGCTGCAGACAGGAGAGTTATCTACAGTCCAAACAGCAACCAAACGCTACTGTAAGCGTCTTATCGTCAATCTGTGGACTGCAGTCCAGATCACTCGCCGTAACCTCATTAATGTCCTATGGGTGATCTGATGAAATGAAACCTACACTATTGAGAAACAGGGTGTTATAGGAGTAAAAGAACAGAGGAGCGGAACTCCCCACTTCCGAATCATCGGCAAAACACGAAATGTAAAAGTCTCCATGAATTGGAACGGAGCACACGATGATCAGTTCACCGATGTCCCTGTTCCAAATCACAGAATCGATGTCGGATCGGGATGAAAAGAGGACGCGATGTCCAGTTCCGATGATGATAATAGGAGGTTTCTACACCATGAAAAGGCGAGAAGAGGGATACAGAGAAGGAGGTGTGATTCTTGAGAAACAGGCCGAGAATCTGGCAGTTCTTGAAAACAAGCGAACGACCGTAGGGTAAACTGCTGCTTTCGTCGAGCAGGAGAGAGTAGAAGTTGCGAATCACGTTCACGACGGAATGAGGAACCTGGTCAATGGACGCCGTCGGATTATCCATCCGCACAATGTCCATTAGGATGTCCTGGTAGGAAATCTCAGATAGAGGCGTGGAGCTCTGAAGAGTCGTCCACAGAAAGTAACACGCCAGAATCAACTCACATTCGCATAAGGAGCCGGAGTTGTGCAAAAACACTAGGATTCATCGATAAATAAGGACCCCACCGTTATGTGTGTCGTTCTGGAGCCACGCATGAATACAGTACAGCACGTTGAACACGGAAGATAAGGACAGGGGGTGGATTTCAAGATTGATGCAGCGGTTCAGCAACTCTTGAAAGGGGAAGTACTCCCTACTCTTCACCATCTCCGAGCGCACTCTACGAAAGGTTAATGATGATGAACTCCTTTCCCTCGGATAAGACGAAGTCGTTGAATGCATCGACCGAACTATCTGGACGATTCGTCTCCTCGTCGCGGTTGTTGCTCAATTTAATCACTACCTATCACTCCCAGACGGTCCCATACCTCGTATCCTACTGATTGGCTCCGAATACTGCAATGGCGGCTTCAAATAAGCCTGCATCGTGAAGGCACTTTTCCCGTTCATTGCATTCCCAGGTGGGGTCTCTCAATGACGAACAGTCTTTCTTACCAGAGTCGTCATGCAAACAGCCGACCCACTGAACGCGCATGGGATGCCCCCATTCTTCACACACACGTCGCCAGTGAACCACTGTTTTGTTGGAACCAGGCCCTTTGGAAATGGATTCACATCAGAAATGGGATATTGCCCAGCTGGAGGAGTTATCGGAAGAACTAAGGAACTGGCGTAGGAGTCTTTCCGGAGTATCCATTGTAGCATATATCGATGAAAATGCAATTCAAGAGCTGATCGCGATGTATGGGTCCAGCTCGCATGATGATCTCTTCCGTTCTTCGGCCTTTCCATCAAAGCTTGCGTTATGTATGACCGGATTGGATCGCGTAATGCATAGTGTTGAAGCGCTATTCGAAACTGACAGTCAATCACACATCGCTTCTGAAGTGGGGAGTGCGTTTTTTTGCTCACTGAATAGAATTGGATATGCGCTGAGCACATTCTTCTGCACTCTGCTGATTGACGTTCTCCAGGAGTTGGGGGATGTGTCCCTCGTCGTTTCCATCATGAAGGTGCTTCTGAACTTCAAGAATGCGTTGAACTTCAGTTCCAATGTGATTTCCCACACTACACCCTTGGCTGACTTCTTCCTGCGCGAAGGAGTGGAAGTCACCTACGGAGACGAACCCTACGTAATTGAGGAGGTCGATTGTCGTGGCCCGTCCCTTTCACTGAAATCCTTGGAGGACGATTCTAGTATTGTCGTTCCCTTCTTTAGCAACGATATCAAGGTGTGCGACCTCAACGCGGCGTATGATGTCTGGAAGAAGAGTCTTCGCATCGGCGACGTGGTGGATCTGAAGTTGAACTCTAACGGACGTGAAGAGTGGGTTCCCGCAGTGTACAAGGGCAGAGAGAAGATGCAGGACGATTTCGACTACGAGTTCTCCTACCTTGACCTCTGCGAGCGCAAGGCCTCCTTCCACGAGTTCTCCGCCTCTCAGGTATGCGTCGCGTCCTCACGGTGCGTCTTCTCTTCCTCCTTCACACACAGCTCTTTTCTGCCCGACGCTCCGAAGGAGTTGGCATGCGCTCGCTTCTTCTCGCCAAACCACGACCCCTGCGCCACGAACAACTCCGTGTCGAACGACTCGGACGCCAAGTTCACCGCAGGGAGAATCCTGTACCGCAACGAATATCCTTGCTTGAACACGTGCGCTTTCTTCACCTCACCTCGCCCTTCGTTCTCAACGCTGTGAACACGCTGGAACAAGCCGGGTTCATCTCATCACTCTGTTCGCTTTTGGCTGTTGTTCCGTCGTGCTCGTATCAGCAATAGACCGATCCGCTCAGTCCCACCGACTTCTCTTCGCTGCTGGGCTGTCTGGAATACTATTCCTCGTTCCTCTACAAGGAGCGTTACATCGCCTTCATTGACGAAATCCGCCCGGTTTTGGTCCGCCAGCTTCGATCGCTCCTTCGCGTCTCCGTCTCCTCATCCTATGAGCGTTAGGACGGCTTCTTCTCCGCCTCGCAGCTGTGGCGAATCGTCCTCTTCCTCTCCGGTCATTCCAACCCGGAGGAAATCGAGCTGATTTCGGCCATTGCGGTCCAGCTGATGCAGGGCGCCGCCTCGCAGCAGAACACGGCCATGCAGCTGGTGAGGAGCTTCTGCGAGTGCCTCATGCACTGCGGAACTGTGATGGAACCCTTCGCGTATCCGTCGCTCGTCGCTGTGAGGGCTAGAGAGAAGACGGCGGAGGACCAGGGCCTCGTTGTTTCGCTGCTGCGCCGGCTGACGGAGTTGCTGCTGGAGCGCGGGTTCTTCGCCCGCCTGGAGGACGAGACGACGGTCACTCTCTACTCTGCCTCGAACGACTGCGAGATGATGATGACTTCTCTGCTGCTGGCCCTGCACGCCACGAACCAGCTCACCGACGCGTTCTTCTTCACACCTCTCTTCATCGTAGCCTCGTCGCTCGCTTCACGCCGCTCTTCCGCGCGCACCTCCGCCGCGGGGTCGCTTCCTATCTCGCTCCGCTCTTCGCGCGCCTGCCCTCCGACACGCCGCTGTCACACACCCTCCAACAGCTCTTAACGGAAGAGTTGCCCCACTCGCGGAGTCCCACGCTGTTCCTGGAGGCGCTGGCGAAGGAGTGGAAGACCCGCCCCGCCGACACGCTTTTCGTGTTCTTCGATCTCTGCACCAGCCGTACTGGCCGTAAGACGCCGTCACGTCTAGACGCGCCGGACAGTGGTAGCTACGAGCGTGTTGCCGAGTTCATGCGACCCTTCTTCGCGAAGAAGTACACGCCCACGACGGACCTCCTCCACTCCATTCTCTTCCTCCTCCACGACAAGATGCAGCACGGCGAGTCGCTCCTTCGCGAGATGACTCTTCTCTCCTGGCTGCTTGCCACGGATTCCACGCTCATCACGGCGGAATCGGCGGAGATGCTCTGCCAGCTGGGCTGCGCCGTCGCCGCAAACTCGGAATACTCCGTCTATTCCGCCTTCTTCACCAGCACCATCGCCAGTGCCCTTCCCACGCTCTCAGCACTCCCCGCTTCTGTCTCTCCTCATCTCATTCCTTAGCCGTAGTTCGCAGCGTACTGGCAACAGACCGCTCAGCGGCAGGGCAGCGACCCGCGAGCCTTCGTAGAGGTACTGTGCCACACGCGCGCGGGCGCCCTGCAGAAGGGCCTGTGGGAGGTGGTGATGAGCGGAAGTCCCGACGCCTTCTTCGAGGCGGTGCGCGCGGTCGCAGCGAGTGAGGCGTAGATGGACGAGGAGCAGTTCAACGCGCTGTACTCGGTCTGGAAGCAGCTCGGAGCCGCCGACTTCGCCTTCTTCGTGCGCGTGGCGGTCTGCTGCTATGACGCGACGCTGCGCTTCTTCGCCTGCGAGTACTGCACGCAGGCGTGTCTCCAGACCTCCGAAGCCACGCTGCAGACCTTCGTCGAATCCCTGCTGGACCTGCTGGCGCACGAGGCGGCGACGGACCGCGCCGAGCACCTGCTTGCCCTGCTGGAACACCTGCTGTGCAAGCTGTGTGTGCTGTGCGCGCCGGTAGGACTCCGTCGGCAGAGTTACGCACAGAGCCAATGGAAGACCATCTTCTCCATCGCCGTGCCGCCCACCACCGCCACTGTCTCCATCAACGGCGTGGCCTGCGCGCTGGCACCCTCACTGCCCTTCTTCCTCTCCTTCTCCGGGCTGTTCGCCGACCACACCACCGCCGCTCGCTTCCCGATTCTCTACAGCGTCGTCGGGCACCGCAAGACGCTTCTGCGCCCGTGGGACACGCCCAGCGTACTGCCCGCCGCCTCGCAGATCGAGACGGAGGAGCTGCCCGTGAACGAGAAGGACTACGCGTGGCTGACCAAGGAGCCGCGTTCGCCCGAATTCCTCGCCTTTTTCGGAATGCGCATGGTCCGCGCGCTGATGGCGCTGCAGAAATCCCCGGTGTTTTCGGCATTCGGCGAGGTGATGCGCCGACTGCTGCTGGAGCTGCCGCTGCTGCTGGAGGAGCCGTTCGCAGGCCTGCTGAAGGCGTGGGGGTGAGAAGAGGCGGTGAGCCGTAGAAGCAGGATCGACGAGGTGGGTCTGGCGACGCTGCTGGACACGGAGGACGAGGCGCTGCGGCTGTGCGGCCTGTGCTTCCTGGACTGTTTGAGCTCCTTCGAGAGCGGCGTGGCGGCGTGCAATGTGGGTCTTGTTGAGTTCTCTGACGCGCAGGCGTCCACGCTCCACACCCTTCTCTCGCTCTTCTCTCGCCTGCACGCTGCCCACTTCCAGTCCTTCATCGGACCGCTCTACGCTCCCTTCGCTTCCGCCGTGAACTATGTCGCCATTCCCGCGGACTTCGCCTCCCCCGCCGTCACACCAGCCCTCGTTGGTGACTGCATCGCTGCAGTGTCGTGGCATGGCGTGGCCGTCATTCGTAGGCGCGAGGCGGCGCAGCAACTGACCGTGAAGGAGTGGGAGATGAGTGCGAGCTTCGTCGCGGCCGTGGCGACGCTGCTGCGTCTGAACGACGTGCGCAGAGCGAGGCGGAGTAAGGCGTAGGCGGAGTACGAGCGCGCCGCGACCGAGCTGGCAGCCATCGCGGAGGCAAACACGCACACGGAGCACGCGATCGCGCTGGCACTGATTCGCGTTGTGCTTCTCCTCTTCCTTCAGCGTAGCTCGCAGACCCGCGCCACACCGACACACTCCTGCTGCGTGCCTGCCAGCGTCTGAGCAGCTCGCTCTCTCTCTTCGTGCTGGACGAGCTGCTGACCACCACGCTCTCGCCAGCACTTCTCACCCTCCTCCTGCAGCAGCTCATCGAGCAGCTGAACGCATCTGAGTCCTCCAGCGCCCTTTGCGACTTCCTGCAAGCCATCTACTACTTCCAGGACGGGCTGCAGGGCCAGAAGGACCTGGTCTCTCATCCTCTCTACCACTCTCTTCAAACCAGTGGGCGTCTCCACCCTCCTTCACTCTAGCGATCACGCTGCGCGCGGCCCACCTCCTTCTCCACCCGTCCGTCCACGACGACCTCGCCACTATCGCCTACTCCTTCTGCTACTACTACCCCGCCCACAACGCACCCCCCGAACTCGAGTCCGTGTGGAACCAGCTCCTCGTCTGCTGTCGCCGCATCCCCCTCAGCAGCAAGGAGGACCTCGCCCAGCAGACCCAGCCCTACTGCGGCCTGAACAACCCCGGCTGCGTGTGTTACCTGCTCAGCGTCATGCAGCAGTTCTTCATGATCCCGCTCTTCCGCCAGGGCATTCTGCTGGTCGTGGCTTCTCTCCCTGCTAAGGCATAGGCACAATGGACTGACCAGCAAGCCGAACGCCCGCTGCGCGAGGGCGACGAGCGACCCGCCTTCTCGGACACCGAGCGCGGGCACCTGCACCGCCTGTTCGCGGAGCTGCAGGCGATCTACGTCCGCCTGCTGGTAAACGACCGCAGCGCCATCTCGCTGGACGGCTGGTTCGCGCTGTTCACGGACGCGGCGGGCAACCCCGTGTCGGTGTACGACCAGGAGGACGCGCATGAGTACCTGACGCGATTCGTGGACACGATCGACAAGTGCCTGATCTTCACAACGCAGCCGTTCCTGATCCGCGACCTGTTCGAGGGCGAGATGAGCGACCAGCTGATCTGTCCCAATTGCGGCGTCATTCGGGACAAGACCATCGCTTACTCCAATCTCTCTGTGGAGGTGAACGAAGATTCGCTGGAGGCGGCGCTGCGTGGTCTCAATGCCGTGGAAACGATCGAGGACTTCAACTGCGAGATGTGCAACCGCCGCGTGACCATCCAGAAATCGACCCGAATTCTGACCTTCCCGAAATACCTCATCATCCAAGCGAAGTTCTTCTCCTTCGACTACCAGTACTTCCGCAAGGTGAAGATCAACCGTCCGTTCCGCAACCCGATGGTGATGAACCTGAGCGAGCTGCAGGAGGCGGGTTGCGAGGGCTGCTGCGAGTACCGCCTGAAGGGCATCGTGTACCACATTGGGGTGGCGGACAGCGGGCACTACTACAGCGTGGTGCGCGACGAGAAGGAGAAGTGGTACGAGATGAACGACGAGATGGTGTCGAAGCGCGACGCCGACGCGGTGCGCGCCAACTGCGAGACGGAGGGCTGCGAGCGTCGCAGCGTGGGCGTGCGGCGGGTCTGTCAGGCGTAGCGCTTCCCTTCAACTCCCTACCTCTTCTTCTACGAGTCCGCCGCGGCGCAGAACACGCCTCTTCAGCCGCTGACCGATCTGCTTCCCGCGGAGGAGTCCGCCAAGAAGTCTGTGTGCGCTCTGCTCACCTCCTCCTCCTTCGCTCCTCTTCTCACACAGCTCCTGGCGGCGGGCAGCTCGCCGCGCTTCGACGCCTTCGTCTCGTGGTTCGCCTTCAACGTGATTCGCGTGCTGCCCTCCGAGGCCAACAAGCCCGTTCTCGCCGCCTTTGCAGAGCGCGCGGCGAACGTTCCCGCGTCGCAGATCCTGTCCACGGCTGTTTCGTCGCGGTCGATCGGGTTTTTGTTGGCTGCTTCCAACTATCAATCGGCGGCGGTGTGCGGACCGCTGCAAAAGATCCTGATCGAGGCGGTGGAGAGTGAGGGATGGAGAAAGGACTCAGGCGTAGGACTGACCCCGGAGGAGCGTGAACTGAAATGGTGGGGGTCGTTGGGGCGCGTGAGGAGTAGGGTGAACGAGTGCCTGCTGTTCTGTTTCCGCGCCGTCCTGCCCGGGTTCATCAATTACTCCACGACCTTCCTGCAGGATTCCATTCTGCGCTTCATTGCGCTGCTGCTGAAGCAACGCTACGTCGTCGGCTGGCTGGTGTACAGCGATCACTTCCTCCCCTTCATGCAGGCTATTTCCAGACACCTCGTCGGAGAAGCGAAAAAGGCCCTGATTACTGGAATCTGGGATCAGTTCGTGTCCTGCTTGCACTTCGTGGGAGAGAACGACGAGGCGTGGGGCAGCGTGCTGGTGAAGGACGAGAAGATGAAACTGCTGGTGGAGAAAACCGCGGATAAATGTGCCGTTGACGAGATTGTGATTCCGGAAGCGGTTTCGGCGCCGGAGACGCTGGACTTCTCCTCCGAAGAGAAGGTGTCGAAGAAGGAGCTCGTGTTCTTCGCCTCGAACGATCTGGTGCACGCGGTGACGTCGATGTCCTTCCTGCGGGATCTGTTCTCGTTCAAGCGCTACTCGATGCTGCTGAGCCTGTACCAGGCGCTGTGCGTGAGCTCCTCGATGGGCAAGGCCATTCTGAACGGGCTGAAGATCTACGTGGTCAGAGACACGGTGTCGATCAGTCAGAGCATCATGTTCCTGTTCTCGGTGGTGCATGCGATGAAGAAGAACGAGGAGGAGGAGAAGGAGTACTGTCTGTACCTGCTGAAGGGGCCGCAGTCGATTTGGGCTGCGGTGATGTCGTCGTGCGGAGACAAGCAGTTTTTGGGAGTGAAAGTCGGGAAAGGCGGTGATGCGTAGTTCATTGCGGAGGTGTTCAATTATCTGTGCTCCAACCCGCAGTACTCGGTGCTGGAAGCGGATGACCCGGAAGTGGAAGGGTGGAGGAACATGGTGATTGACAGAATGAAGAGTGTGGCTGCATTGAGGGTGTTACACACTAGATTATCCGACCGAGGGAGGAAATGCGCTGAGGAGCATCGAAAACTACAAGAACGCCGTGAGAGAGTAGTGCTTCGTGTTTGTTTGAAAGGGGATATTGTGGGAGGTGAAGACGCACATATTTGTTCCATGAGCGCCTATGTCCCAGAATCGGAGGAGGTGGTAGCCATTCATGAGCCATTGAATCCTCAAGCCAATGATTCCTTTGGAGAAACCAGTACATGTATTCACTCTTCGTGTGACGTGCAGAGGCGGCAAACTCAAAGGTCCGGCTGTACATCAGTCTGATGAGGCCGGGACGACTCACCTACTGGCTGAAAATCGACAACAGCTTTTTGAAATCGCTCGTCCACTATTTTGCGTTCGTGATTCTCCCCATTCTGTCGAATACCATAATCCCGCTCATCCATAGACTCGGAATAGCGTGCATCACGCTGCAACTGGAAATTGAATCCACCTACCAGTATTACCACAAGTTCACCGATTCCAGCTGGTGGTCGATCTGTGCCCCTCTGCTCTTCGTCTTTGGCATTCCTCCGTGTGTTGCAGTGATCCGCTTTATCAAAACCGTCGTGAACGTCCACAATGTCCCCAAGCACTTGATCAAACTGCAGTTCGGCAGAGTCTTCTTTTTCTTCGGACTCCTCACCACCTTCCTCCTCCTCTTCTGTAGAGCCGTCGACTATGCGCCCGTGAACGACGTGTTGGCGATGATCCCTCTCTGTCTGGGTTGGGCGATCGCTGCTCCCTGCCTTCACGCACGCATCGCCGGACTGAACGCCTTCATTCGCCGTTGGCATCTGAACGAGCCCGGTGATGATCACGATCGCCTCTTGATGTGGAAGGCGACGATGTTCAAGGGCCAGATCCTGCTCGAGCAGTTCGCCTTCTTCCTCCTCACGTGGCTCTTCGTCTCCATCGACATTGCGTGTTTCCACTCCACACTTCGTACCGATTTCTCTCCCTCTTCTCCTCAGCCCTTTCCGTTCCCGTCGCCCTCTTCCTTCAGGCCCCGCTTCTACTCTTCACGCTCGCCTGCATGGTCACGCTCATTCTCACCGCGCCCATCCTCTTCGCCTACCTCCCGCCGGTCCCTTCTCGCCTCCCTTCTCACACGCAGTGGCGGAAGCACTGGAAGTGCACCTTCGGCGAGGTGGACCTTTCGCGCCTCGGCAGAGCCATGGAGATTGCTGCGCGCGTGTGTCTCTTCCTCGTGATCACCTGCCTCCTCCTCCTCTCCGTCTTCGCGGAGGTCGAGTGTTTTTTCGCCGTGGTCGCTGCGGAGTACGTCGATCCTTCTGCCCATCTTCACTCCTAGAGCATCACCATGAGTCTGCTGCGTGTGTCGGCAGGATTGTGTCTCGCCCTCGCACTCGTTTTCTTCCTGCTGCTGTTTGTCCGCATCGAGATGGGCTCCTGCAGTCCCGAAAACGTTCTCCACCAGATCGCCGTTCGCTTGTTCGCCTCTTCTGACTCCCAGGACCGCGAGGTGGGCAATCGGCAGTGGCGGGACATGCTGCAGCAGCTCCCGCCCTACTTGGTCCGAACGGATGTGGGCGTGTACTCCGTCCTGCCGGAGTTCCTCGACGTGGCGACGGAGGTGACGGAGACGGAAGCGGAGGAGGAGGAGGAGGAGCTGTGCGTGATTTGCATGGCGGAGTTGGCCGTACGACAGAGAGGGGTTGATCATGCATAGAACTGCGTGTTGCTTCCCTGCGGACACGTGAGGGTGCGAAGGGGCGATGAGGAGTAGGGTGGGTGCTGCTGCAACTGCGCGAAGGTCCTCTACCAGCAGATCTCAAAGCAGGTGTGTCCGTTGTGCCGACAGGTGCGGGATGGGAGTGAGTTGCGAGCGTAGCACATTGAGCAAGTGGCCAAGATCAAGCCCCGGAGCAGCAAGGTGTACAATAACTACCGCATCTACAGTGTGGAGAGAGAGATGATGTGAGTGTGTCATTGTCGTGTTTTTGGAAAACGAAGAATGCAGCAGTGTTTGCCTCACCTTTGGCATTACATATGCATCATTTTACCTTATCATCGTTGTCTCTTTTCACATCCCAACATCCCAAATATTCGACTCCACGATCTGCGGCTCAAAACGGCACAATCGGACAGCAATGAAGGCCGATGACTGTACTATGGATATGGAGGATGCGGACTACCATGGTACAAAGTACTCCCATGGGAAAAGGGGCGTTTGTTCTCGGTATTTCAGCTTCTGCCAGGTATCTCCCGCTATCTTTCGCACTAATGCCCTAGATCACGGTTGCAATCCTCGTGTGGTACTTGTCCTCCATTCTGGCGACGGTGGTGAATAAGAAGCTGATTAGTGGGAAAGAGCACGTGTTTCCGCTGACGCTAACATTTGCTCATGTGTTCATTAGTTCGTTGTGTGATAGTATGGCCTCCGTTTGCTTGTTTATGCGTAGTACTGAATATGTGTATGTTTCATCGGCGGGAGCTGAAGTTTTATTCCAAGAATCTGAACCTTTGGCTCATCATCCGCTACATTTCTCCGTTGGCGATTGCTATGATTTCCACCAAGCTGCTGACGTATGTTAGTTACGGATATATCCCCGTGTCGCTTACCCATACCGTGAAGGCGCTGCAGCCCTTTTTCAATGTGTTGATCGTGTTCGTCTGGACGGGTGAGGGAGTCGATAAGAAGACTCTCCTCTCCCTCATCCCCATTGTTTTCGGAGTTGCCTACGCCTCCTTCACTGAACTGGAGTATGCACTGCAAACCTGCTTTGAGCGTAGGTTTAACATGGTTGGCTTCATGAGTGCTCTCGTGTCGACCATCGTGGGCGTGTGGCAGAGCGTGTATCTGAAGATGCTGATGCGCATGGGGCTGGAGAAGAACTTTGTTTGCCTTCGGATTGGTGTTGAGTGTTAGCTTCACTGGTGCAATGGCACCTTCAGTTGGATCCTTCTAATGCCGATTGTCCTGTACTATGAGTACCGGGTGGGGTCGTGGCGGAATATCAATTTCAAACACCTGATCATATCGTCGCTCGTCCAATACCTGAGCTCGATCGCCTCCTACTACGTAGTCGCGGAGAAGGAGCCTAATGCACAGACAATGTCGTTGGTGACCTCGCTATCTTACTCCATCGCAAGCACGTTAAAGCGCGTTTCCATCATCATTTCCTCTGTGCTGTACTTCGGAAAGTCGATTACCCTTTCAAACCTCTTCGGCATTGCAGTCGCGTCCTTTGGTGCGGTTCTCTACAACATCCAGTCCAAGAAGACGAACCGGAGGAGAGTGTCTCCCCAACTGAAGGCGAATCGCGAGCTCTCATACACAGATTTAAGTACTATTACCATTTAGTCCTACTCTCATAAGGGGAAGTCGGTTTTCGACTGTTTGTTGCACTTCTGTTCACAAGCTGATGGATGAAACGCCCGTTTCATTCTCCCTAGTTATTTCCACGAATACCGCCCCATTCAGATGGTTGGCAAGTGAAATGTTCTTCACGCGTAGTCTAATAACGGTAAGCACACGATCCTCCTGCTCCAGAGAACGGGAGCCAGTAGCCGTACCTACTACGATTTCCCCTCCACCAACCAATGTATTGCACGTAATTTTGAGTGTGGAGGCGGGTTAGCCGCAGATATTGTCTCTCTCTTCGAGGCGGAGTTGATGCGCATGAACCCCACCATTCCCACGCTGCAGTATCACATTAGCGACATCAACAACTACGTTGATAGTTTGACGGAGTGCAACATCCTGGTGTCGGTGCTGTTGGCGTTCAGTGAGTTGTAGGTACAGCAATGAGATTGCCGCGTATATTCCTTTCGGAAAGGCGGGCATCAAGCAGAAGATCGTGGATTTCATGAGCCGCCGAGCGTAGTTTATACATTACGTCTGTTTCCTAACAAACGCTCCACTGTGTGTCTGGGTGGATGGAGATAAACTCGTCGCGCTTCCCGTTCGCCATGTGGGACACGCTGGCATTCTTTCCGCCCGAATGCGCCACTTCTGCAGTGTTAGGGGCCGGCACGTACTCCAAATGACGTCTGTTCTCTCCCAGAGAGGGTTCCCACGACATGGGAAGCAGCTTGCCAAAACGGAGGTGCTGCATGACGGGGAACTTGCCCAGCACTTCGCGCACCCAGTACCTCTGCAGATAGATGCTGATCTTCTTCCACGACGTCATCTTGCTGATGTTGAAGAGAATCGGGCTGTGCGCCTCGAACGGCCCCGTTTTTGTCTGCACACATCAAGTCACACAGAAACAAGTACAAGGTTGATGAATTTGATGGCCTCAAAGTACATGTACTCCGTCGAGTACTTGTCGATGCACTCCTGGCTGTTCACCGCACTGGGCGGGATCTCTTTATTGCCAATCAGCTGTGCGGAGCCGAAAAGGAAGGGAAGCATCTGGTAATCGTCCAGACACCACACGCCGTGAGAGCCCGCGGGCTCCAGCCAGTAGACCGTCTGCAAGTGGCGCACTACCTTCAGGTACGCGGGAAACACGAGAAGGATCACGGCGCTGAGATCCTCCTTCTTCAACACCAGCGCCTTGTAGAGGCAGCACAGAAGCACGAAGAACGTCGTTTCGTGGCCCGTTCCGTAATCCACTCGCTGTGAGTTGCCGAAGGAGTCTTCCAGATAGCCGCTCAGCTCCCTGCAGGTCCCCATGTTCTCCGTCCCCACAATGCGCTCCACCAGACTGTCCGAATTCTACCCTTCAGCGCCCTTGGCAAATCTACTTTGCACAGTCGGTCGAACCAGATGCGGAACGCTCTGTTGCCGAAGCGGGACTGCTGAACGATCGGGGGAATCTCGTCAATCCACTCGTTCAGCTCCCTCATGACGTCGATCATGGCCTTCACGATCTACAATCGACTTCGAGTGAAACGCTTACCGGCGCATCCGCCTTTTGAGAGGATATGGGCTTTCCCACGACCGACTGCAGACAAATCTGCATGAACTGTTGTAAGTGTGTGTACTCCTAACGTGTGACTGGAAACGACACTTCATTACCTCGCTCTTCTGGAAGGCAGTGAAATCTGTCATTGAGAAGATTCCTCTCTGCAGCAGCATGTTCTCACTGTCTCCAATATGTTCCGGCTGCATATTAGGATTGGGAGTTTGATCCGAATTGTTCAATGGAGAGAAAGCAGGATTCCATGTTATGTATAGCAAACACCTCATGGCACAGTAAAAGAATTGGAGGTCAATTAGCACAGAGGCGTTCCCTTCTCCGGATGCTGTCTGTGCAGATCGCGGAGAAACGTCTTCCACACCTTCCTGATCTGCTTCATGCGCGCTGCAAACAGCCGTAGCGACTCAGACCTGTGGGTGAGGAAAAGACAGAAATTGCACTCTGGATGAGGGCAGTGAATGATAAACCCGTTGTTGAACACATAGAAGCGGTAGCCGATGTAGCGAAGGTGCTCAATCCACTGCACCTTGTTCCAGCCATATCCCACAAACCGCTCGTCATAGAGCGGCAACGAATCCGTCTTCTGGACGAGCAGATAGCTGTGCATAAACTATAATGGAAAAACAAACGGCTCCTGGCGATCGCCATGCAGACAAGGGATGCGGTAGAGGAGAGAGTCTCCCGACGTGAACCACTCGTCAATGAGGTACTCCTACACATTATACGTGCGAATCGCACGGTACGTGGAGATGCGATTTGTCCCGAAACACAGTGCAATTCCGAGTGGTTGTGAGCATACAGGATGCAAGCTGTTCCTTCGTGGCAGGGACAGAGGGTAGATAGGCAGACATGGAGGCGGAGAAGGAATTCGGGGACACCTTCATCTTGGGCATGAACTCGAAGGCAGGAACGATAATCGCCATCTTCGGCGTGAGAAGGAAGGACTCGGGAATGCGCATCAGCTCTTCGTACAGATTCTCTAGGCAATCACGACTTGCGTCAGCAAGCACCCGATGGAAGGAAGTCAATATCGTTGTAAAAGAAGTGGCTCGTGGTGACATTGCGGATCGCCACGTTACGAAGCACATTCACAGGGAACGGTTTTGATTTGTCGAACATGTACGGAATGATCGACACACGCGACGGAATCGAGAAGGGGAGCAACGAGTGTGGATCTCGCCGGTAGTGCATCATCTCCCGCCCCGTCAGAGCAAATGCAGCCGAAATGCGTCTATACGTTATAGTGAAAGAGAAAAAGCAACCCGTGCCATCGGCGGATGAGTTGCTTCAAAAACGGAGCGCGATTAGGACTACTGGAAACGCGGTACATCAATCTCACGTCAGCTGGGTCACCATGGTGATGTCAGGACAGTCCGCCGCTCGGTCAGGAGAACAGCGTGAAGCAAGAAGACTCGGTGTGAAGGAGTACTGCTTGATGACTCCGAAGCGCTTGAAATAGTAGTTGTTGAACCGTGGGTACTGCATGACGGCCCTTGAGGGAGAAATGGGAGTCGCTCTCTGCGTCGGACGTTCGTCTTGCGTATCCATCTCCACAACCTCCGTATTACCAGTTGGCACACTCTCTTGGGAATCCTCCTCTTCCTCCTACGATAATCAGAAAGGTGCATGCAATGGGAACGCATTCAACTTCACTGGGTGGAGCTACCGTTGGCGGTGCAGTATTCAGGTTGATATGACTCAGAACAACGCCGGACGCAAAGTTCGGCTAAAAGCGGATAATTCATGCACGGTAGGCACCTACATGCAATCTAGAATCGTGCCGGTTCATAATGGAATGCTACGGGTGAATGGAAGGAAACGCTCAGTACAAGTCCCAGAATACTAACAAAAACAAGAAGGAGTGTTAGCAATTCCGAGCGCATTGCCTCTCTACCAAACGCCGCAATGGAGAAGTAGGATTGTGTTCGGACCCAGAGGGAAGCGTACCCACGCGCAAAAAGCGTAAACAATCGCACCGCGCCGTTGCTGCAACATAACGGTTTCACAACGGAACGACTGGGTTTTGCTAGTTATTCTTATTCCACATGTGGAAGATCGCTATTTTTGTTTATTGTGTTGTTGCCGTGATTGGATGCGTTGCCCTCTCTCGATTCAACACAGTTTTGAAATCTGTCCATCCGGAGAGTAAAAGCGGCAATTCTTTTGCACTATGGTATCGGAAGCATGAAAGCATAACTCCAGCTCCCAAAGCGGGCGGCCATTCGGAAAACACTACCCATGTTGCGCCTCCACGGGTAAATCAGCCGGTAGTGTGTATCTATGTGTCCATGAGTCGTAGAACAGTTCAACGGGTCGGAAGAATGCTTCCTCCGAAGTGTTCAAGGACAGGACGCTGTATATCCGAGAAATGGCAGATATCGCCAAGCTGAAGGACATTCATACGGGTGTTTTCTACATGAAGGCCGCAGGTGGCATAGGGAATCAGTTGCTGATCTTCATATCATCTCTGTTGTATGCAGAAGTACTTGGAGTTCCATTTCTCTGTGGTATTCCTGTCTCCTCTTCATTGTAGACAACGATGATAGCTTGAATCGGATACTCTATATCCTTCGCCCCAGCAACTTGCCTGTCCTGTATGTGGGTGGTGCATGTGCGTTTTTGTGGAATGTGTCACCCGTAGTTATTCCTCCGTCGTTTCAAGACACGCGCAACTCGAGGGAATGCTGGACGTACGATTCCTACCGCACGTATGGTTCACGCTCCTACCAGAGCCACATCCTGCTCTTCAAGTTCAAGCAGATGACCCAGCGCATTTCCAGCCAGTCGTTCGCCCAGTTTTCCTACGGGAAGAAGCTCCTATCCATGAAGGGTAACTGCCCCATCTTCAAGTACTGGCTCTCCAACCAGGAGAAGTGCAAGAAGATTCAATCCATGGGGTACCTTTCCGCTTCCGCCGACTGCTCGCACCCTTCGGATGCGCTCTTCTCCGAGTTCGTGTTTGCGTTTTTCCGCAGACACTTCCGCTTCCGAGAGGCATTCGTGAATTCGGTGAATGAAGTGCTGGCGCCGGTGCAGGCGTCTCTGGAGGTGGACCGCGACAAGCCGTTCCTGCCGCCCTTCCGGAAGGCGAAGAACCTTGTTTCCGTCCATGCGCGATTCGGCGGGAAGATGTCCGACTTCGGCGATTCCTTCACCTTTTTGGACAAGAAGGCGGTGCCTCGGTTCTATTCGTGCATTATGAGGAAGAACACCACGGATGATTTCGTGTATGTGGCATCCGACTCGTCCAGAGCCAAACGGCAGCTGAAGGAGTTGCTGAAGGACAAGTACTTAGACTCAAACCGTAAGGCAGCGCACTCCGGACTGGATTGGCATCGGAAGCGGCACACCTCCGGAGTAGAGGTGATACATGACGCGTCGTACAGTGCGTTCATCGACATCGTGATCTCGTCCATGGCTTCGCAATTCGTCGGTACGGAGGCGAGCACGTTCAGCTCGATGATCGCGATGCTGGGACAGACGGATCCAATGTACCTTTACAAAAACTACAAGCCGTGCCACCAGGCTGAGCTGTACTTACCATAATTCGTAACCACATGGCTGTTTGTTCGTTCGTTGCAATTCTCTTCTGTGTGACACTGTGTCTGCGCGATGTGGACGTGGATCGACGACTGTTTCAAGACAGAGAAAACCAGCTGAGAGTTTTTGTTGTTTCTGTTCGTTAACGAGTGTAGAAAGTGGATGAGCAAATGATGAGCAAACGGGAGCGGGAGAACGAGGACCTATCGTTGAGTTCCCTGAAATCGATGTCTTCCAACATCAAAGTGATGCACTTCATCGACGTGAAATTGGTCGGTTTCCAGCGAAATGGAAACGGGGAGATCCGACTCCAGGAGCAGCAACTCGCTGACTACCTCACCTATCTTGGAACGCACTTGCCACTCTGTTTATCTCATCGTGTAGCATGAACTTTCCCGTTCAGTTCGTGAGTCAGGAGAAAACCGAATCGCTTCCGGTGTTTGACAACATCGTCTACCGCGTTTCGCACGTGAATGAGCTCATCAGCATTGGGATTCGCAACGTGATCACGTACTGTTGGCAGCGGGTTGCTCCCTAGACAATTCACCTCCAAGGCAGAATTCAGTCCCGCCATTCTCCCCAGCGACGTGTTTGATGAGCTGCTGCAAAGCGACCTGCACGACAACAGCGTGTCCTTCACTGTGTATCTCATCAACCCCAAAATCGCGCCGAACGTGAAGTACGCCTATCGCAGCGTGAACTCCGCATCCTGTTACACGTCGCTCCTCCTGCGCTACACAACCAACCTCCAGTACATGCTCCTCGACCTTTCCGCCACGCCCTCCCAGTACGGCAGTTTCATTCCCGGAGTGGGCTTCCGAATGGTCCAGTACCCTCGGCTGCTGATCCAGACAGAGGGCAGGCCCATCCTGAACCCCTCCTTCGTTTCCGAGATTGCCTTCGCCCTCCACCAATCCGTGCTGGGCTTTCTCTTTCCCTCCGTTCACTCCTTCTTCCTCCGCTCCGAGCTGGCCTCGCAGGACATCGACTCTTCCTGGGACTTCGGCGTTATACTCGTCGAGGTGATCACGGTGGTGCAGGAGAACCAGGACAACACCCTCGACGCGTTCTTAGCCGCCACGGAGTCCAACCGCACCGCGTTCTGGAGCCACGTGGCGAAGCAGCTTTCCTCCGTGTCCCTCACCGAAAAGCAGTTCGTCGTCAATACGCACTCCATCGCCCTGTCCAAATCGCCCGTGCTGTCCTTTTTGCTCACGGAGTGCCTGACGATCACGGCGGCGAAGAAGCCCGCGCAAAAGAACGATTTGACCACGGTCCTGAACAGCCAGCCACTGTTCCGTTTGCTGGACCGCCACAGAGCGCAGCTGTTCGCAGAGCTCGGCATTGCGAAGGAGCAGCAAGAACTGCAGGGACACACCGTCGGAAGAGTCACGGTGATTCCCGTGTTTTTGTAACTGTGTGTTTGTGTTCCCATCGTAGGTTCTCGCTCGTGTCGCCCAATGCCGTGTTGCTGGATGGCGAGCACTCCGCGCTCAGCAGGGAGGAAACGATCGTGGCGGTGGAAACGCGCGGCGTGAAGAAGGTAATCGAAAATGGGGGGCGTGAGGGGCAGGGTTTCCGCAAGCAGGAGTGCAACCGGAAGAAGGTGGAGTTCGCGCCCTACGACAGCCGCCGCTCGATTCTGCAGGAGGTGCTGAGCGTGTTGTTCGGACTCATGCCGTTGCATTTGTGCGTGTTGGGAGGAGGGTTGAGGCATAGGCACGGCTCGGCTGTGGAGGCAAGCGTTGTGGAGGACTATCGCGTGGCGATGACGGAGGATGTGTTGTCTGTGTTCAGTGATTCCGTGATCATCACGCCCTATCACCACTGTGGAGCAACAATGGAGACATTAGGCGTAGATCTGGCCCAACGCAACAGCGCGCTGGTGGCACTCACGACACTGTCGTCCTGGATGAAACGCCTGCTGCGTCACTATGAAGAATTAACGTCGTTTTACGGAATGAGCATCGATGTGTTCTTCTTGCCGCGAGATTATCACGAATGGAAGGAGAGTGGGAGGAGTGCGTGTGCGTCAGAAATAGGGTGGTTTATGGTGCAGCGCCTCATGACGGAAATCGCCATGTATTTGTCGATGAACGACTTCGCGACGACGATGGACCTGGTGGACCAGGCGCTGTTCACGCTGCGCCGGCTGGACGCCATTCCGCTGCAGCTGGAGTCCATCGCGACCAGCCGGCAGTTCCCCGAGGTGGGAGCGAGTGGGCGGCGTGAGACATAGAGTGCGTGGAACCCGATGGAGTGGCTGTTGGTGGTGCTGGGCAGTGTGGGCGTGGCGGCGGTGCTGTCTTTGTGGGAGGAAGAGGAGGAGGTGAGGCGTAGTATCCTGTTGCGCGTGCCGAGGCGGGGGAAGAAGAGAAGCGCGTACGATCGAATTGTATCCTTTTCGCATTGATGTGTTTGTGAAACACGTCTTGGTCATTTGCAGTGTATGTGAAACAAACCAGCGTTGTTTGATGTAGTGTGAAACACCTCACAAGCAATAGACGCACTGTGAAAGAAACACATCAGAAATACTTGATGTACTGGGCGAGGAAGGCGTCGGACCACTTCTTGTCCCACGTCGGGTAGTCTACGTCCACGATCAGGTCGTAGTAGCTCTCAAACCCTGAAATGATCCAGCTGCGATACGCCTGCGGGCGCACGATGTTGTGCGTCTTGGTCTTGTACGACGCCACGCTGTCGACGCCGTAGTTCTTGTAGTTCTTCCCCCCGTTCAGCGACGGGCGCATGGGGCGCCGTCCGCACTCGAAAAACCAGGTCATCGACCCGTGAATGTCGTCGCCGTTACGGTGCGTCCACGGACGGTACTTCCAGTAGGCCTTGCCCATCACATAGGAGCGCGCGTACACCTGGATGACGAAGTCCACCGGCAGCGCCATCATGCGCTCGGTGCAGTCGACGCAGCTCATGCGGTAGGAGCCTGCGGTGTAGTTCGACTCGAGGATCACGCGGCCGCCCACGCCCGCGGGCGCGTTGAAGGAGCGGACGGTTTCGAGGAGGCGTTGGATAGTTTCCGGTCCGGGGATAATGTCGTCGTCGAACACGATATAGTACGGAGAGAGGAAGAGGAGCGGGATCAGGTGACGCATGAAGAACGGCGAGTTCCAATTGGTCGCCCACACGTGCGAAATCTGGGGGTATTTTCGGAACACCTTCCAGTAGTTCTTGTTGATCGTGTTTTGGTACACGACGATTTCGCGCACCGGCACCGTGGAGTTGTAGATGGCCTCGATCTGTTCGTAGATGTACTCGCGCTTGTACTGCGACAGCAGAATGCTCACCTCCGTCACCTTCGGGCGGCGCGTCTTGCAGCTCACCGGCGTGATGCCCAGCTTCTTGCGGCATGTGACGGGCTGGACCTCGCGCGACTGGAAGAGACGCTTCAGCCAGGAGGCGCTGCGGTGCTGGGGCTGGAACACGAAACTCGGCTGGGAGACGAGGGCGGAATCGAAGAGGCAGTGGAAGGCCTCGGAGAAGAACAGGAAGGGGTCCATGTCGTTCTTCTTGAAGGCGGTGTTCACGATGACGGAGCGCAGGGACAGGGAGCGCATGAACAGGCAGCCCTCGGGATGGTCGATTCGGTTCTTGGCGGCGTACTCCCTGTACACACTGCAGGCGACGACGTTGTTGTTGTTACTCAGTTGCGCAACGGCGTCGTCCAGCCAGTCTCCATCGGGAAGGCCCTCGTCGACTCCCTGATCCTTCACGATCATGGTGTAGGTGCTGTTGTGGAGAATGGAAAGGACAAACGGAAGATAGCCATTATCCTTGAAATTGCTCCGAAGGATGTAGGGGTAGGAGATGCGCTCGTCCCTGTTCAAAAACTCCTCGTTGTAGGTTGTGAAGTGCGAAATAACGTAAAAATAGTTGATGGTGCAGCGAGAGGGCTGAATCGAGGAATAACGCTCGGCATCGATATCCTTCCTGTCCGTTTCAACTATGTAGGTAATGAAACACTCGCGACTCTCTATGGCTCAGGGAAACGGCCTGCACAGCACTCTCAAGCGACAGCACTGAATAGTCCGCGCGAGGCATCGCGCTTCCCGTCTGAAAAAGGAGAAGCGCAGTAAACACAAAGAGTCCGAGCATGCACAACACAATTGTGAGCTGCAACAAACAGTCGACGCAAACAGCCAACCCTCCGCCTCACGAGAACAGCACCGAGCAGACCATAATTAATGCTACAATGAAGAGGATAATAATCGTCCAGAATTGGCACTTGTTGTTGGTTTTCATCAGCGCCTGCATCTTGTCGCGCGCCTGGTTCAAACGGTTCTGCGCGTCCGACACGTCCGTGTCCAGCGTGTCCAGCAATTTGTCCTGCTGCTGGATCTCGTCGTGAATGCCGTTCGCCATGTTGTTCAGGTTGTCCACGCCCTCCTCCAGGATGCCCAGCGACATGTCCTGTTTCTTCATCATCTCCTACATGTCAACTCCCATACCGACTCCCACCGCCTGCTGCGCCTGAGAGCGGCTGACCACCTGGTCGTTCGCGTAGTCGCGAGCTGCCATCGTGGAAGACACCGCCTTTCCCTTTCCGAGGGCCTACGCGTCACCCATATACATTAGTTGCAACGGCACGCTGATCGGCAGCAATGCGGTTCAGCACACGGGGCGATTTCATAGCATCACTGACTCTCTTCAGCTTCTATGCGTAAGCAGGGGATTACGTAGTAGGTACCGCAAGAGAGCGGTTCACAAACTCGCGACGTCTCTTAATCTCATTCTAACGATTACATCGAATCGAGGACGAATCACAGCACTAATATTGGGGTATGCAGAGGGGGTCGTTTCCACCTTCAGAACAGCGTTCTCCACCTCTCGCACCGTGGCGGTGATGGAGTTAAGCTCCTTTGTAAGTCCTGCGCAAATCAAATCGCGTCCCCAGCACCCCTACCTCTGTTGAGCTTGTCGAACTTTGGATCAGAGGTGGAAGCGCCGCTCTTGATATACTCATCAAAAGAGGCATATTTCTTGTCCAGTCTAGCAAGGCTGCTCTCAATGGCTCTAGGGCATCACTCCCTCACCCCGGAAAACACTCTCTCATCACGTTATAGGGATCTTCGCTCGAACGGTTCTCCATGGTTGCTGAGGTAGATAGCAAAAAACTATGCATAACGGTCAACTCCCAGCGTCCACTACCTTTTCTTCTGAGACAGAGTGGCTTTGAATGTGTAGATGGGAGTTTCATTCACAATCTGCTTTTCACGGTCTTTGGTGTAAAACCCATTCCGCCCTTCGCTTTGCGTTCTCTGTGGAAGAAACACGGCTAGAGACCAACATACGAGGGTAGGTACAAAGGATGCGAGGAACACTGATCACTGTTCTTTGTTACAAGGAACGTCTCAGCGCCACTGATCATGGAGATCATCGTAGAAAAGGAGCTGACCCCCGTTCCGATAAAAGACTGTCCCAGCGAGGCTACAATCAAATCAGCCAGCGCGTTGCGAGTGGCCTCGTGGATCCGCGGCTTCAAATAGCTCTGGTACCAATGCACTCTCCGGAGACCCGAATGGCCCACTTTCACGGGAGAGTGGACGTAGTTATCCCCGGCGTAATCGTGGATGGACCGCTTCGCGGTGGTGGAATCGGAGGCAACGTAGATGAAGACGGACGGGGGCGAGTGCTCTTTCAAGCACCTCACAAAGACGTCCTCCGATGACTTGCCGAGGAACGTGAACAGATCGGAGAAATCAGAGCCGCCGGTGCCAAATCGCGCATGAACCGTCACCAGATTCCGGAACTTCGGGAACGGGAAGAGACTGTGATCTTCAGGATCAACAATCAGTCGGCTGCGATAGGGCTCCAGAATCTGCTCCACGAACTGCAAGAAGGGCTCGCGGAAGCGGAAGTGGCGCTGGAACACGTTGTGCACAAGCTGCGCGTATCGACGATCTCCGTCGCCCGTGCAGGATACCGATTCCCCAATGTACCCCAAGGATTTGATGCGCTCGCACGTCTCGGGAGAATCCAGCCAGTAGCGGAAGAGGGGGCAGTTGCTCTCCACCACCACCCATTTCTTGCCACCGGTACTCGCCTCGGGAGACTGATCACGAATCGCCATGGTGAGCGCCTTGAACTTCTCCAGCACTTGTTGAGAATAGCCGTGGAATGGATCCACTGCCCAACACGACAGCGTCGAGTAGTCGCGCTTGCGTAGGTCCACTAGGAATGACAGCGGCAGGAGAGAACAACGGTTCCTCCGAATGAAAAACACCTTCTTCCCAGGAGAGCGGGCGATCCACACAAGGGAACGGAGGTCTTCATCATCGTCTACGACTGACGGTCTTCAACGATGTCCTACACACAAACGGAACGTCCAGCAGTTCGGAAAGAAGAATCGCTGAAATCATGGAGAAGAGCTGGTTTCCAATGCCCCCAACCGCCTTCCGGTAATACACGCCGGCCTCCAAGGCATCAAACGCCTTTCTCTGCTCCTCGGTACTCACGTACACAGTCCTGTCCACTTCGCTGTCGTTGTAACGCGATGTGAACCACCGCTCCACTTCGGGACCCTTGAAGTCCATCTACGCGTTATCTAACAAACGTTGCATCCTGCCTCCATCGCTTTCACGCTGCAGCCTGAAGCCATCGGGCTTTCGAGAACCACGCCGTTGTTCGAGTAGCGAATCAGTTTGGTGTATGCGAGCGCACTCGCAGTTACGCAGCCATCGCCCGTCCGTTTCGAACTCACATACACGCGAGTGCGGCTGAGAGACACGAATTGGAGGAGTGCGAGAAAGTGGAGGGCAATCACCAACCACACGAGCACCCTCAGTGGCATTCCCGTGCGCGGTAAGGCAGATCTGACTGCCATTGTTTCGTTAAGGAGAATGGATGCTCGTCTCGATGATACGACAGCATTCCTACACTACATTCGCGGTGATCCCAGTCTCTATTCTCGACTCCTTCGGTCCGAAGATGTTGGCCTCTTCTTCACTCAGATTCCGTGTAGGTCAATTCGAACTGCAGGGCTGTGTCGGTGAATGCGATACTGGAGAAGGCGAGTCTCGATGACAAGGCCGATTGGAGCGAGGCCATAACGGCGCTGACGTCGCTTCTTTCAAACAAACAGTCAAATGCGTATCTCACGAATATAGCCCCTCTTTCCCAAAAGAAGGACCGGTTTACCGATTTGATTCTCTACTTTGATATTGTTCGCATTTTATGTGAGGGTAATGCATTAGATCATTCTGTACCGTTACTCGAACACGCTCGACATTTCGCAGTGTTTAGTGGAATCCGTGCTGAACGAGCTGGAGGAGTCGGAGTACACGGCTCGAATCTGCTTCCTGATCCTCTACTGTGAAGTGCTCTTCGACGAGTGTCTTGCCAACGGCGAGTCGACCGAAGTACGCCTTCTTTCCATCCGTCAGGCCTAGTGGGTCCAGGGCAGTCTGCATCCTCTCCTCAGTGAAATCCAGTCCCTCTTGGCGAAGCGGGCCTTTCCTCCAGTGACGAAGCAAGTCCTGCTGTATCGCTACCACTTGATTACGTCGATTCTGATGATCATTTCGGGGAACGTGAAGGGGCTGAAGAAGAGCATCGTGGGCGTGACGGCCAATCAGTTTCCCTCGCTGCTTGAGTACGATACACGGATAGAGGAGGAGATGGCTGCCATTCGGCAGAACGACCCATTTGATTCAACACAGCTCGTTCTATCACAGTACGCGCAGAACAATTCCTTCTTCGTGAACCACCAGCTGCTGAAGTCCTATCTTGAATTCAATCGAGGCAATTACCAGAAGATTGTCTCCTTCTGCTGCAACGGGTCCCCCGACGACGTCACGCGACTGTCGCTTCTGGGAAGCAGCCAGTTCGCTCTGGGCCACTTCTCTCTCGCTTTGTTGTACTATCAGCAGATTCTCCACATTCACCCCGCCTTCGACCGCTCTCTCTACGGCGGTCTCTACCGCAACCTGGGCATTCTGCACTACGCTCTGGGCGACTTCGCTGCGGCGCGCGGCTGTCTCCAGCGGGCGCTGTCCTGTCTGCCTCAAAACGCGTGGTTCTGGTTCTACTACGCTGAAGTGCTCGCCAAGTCCCTGCCGCGACACGCCTCCCGCGAGCATCTGGGCGAGCTGCAGATGGCGCTGCGCACGGCTCTCCAGCTCAAGGCGACGGAGGAGCTGCATCTGGACTGCCTCACGCGCCTGGCTTGGGCGAAGCTGCAGCTGGCGGACTTCGCGGGAGTCTGCGCGTTATGCGACCAGGTGGAAGCCATCGCCAAGGGCTGCGTGCCGCGCTGTCAGCGTGTGCACCTGTTCCGCGCGGAGGCGCACGTCGGCTGTGGCGAGGTGAAGAAGGCGCTGGAGGAAGTGGACCCGGAGACGCAGCCGCTGCTGTACCCGGAGTGGATTGTACGGGCGGTGAAGGAGAAGAAGGTGGGCGAGGCCGTACAGTACTCCGCGGATTCGCTGTGTGAGGCAATGCTAGTGGACAGTGTCGTGGTAGGCTTGGTAAATGGTGTTGAAGCGTAGCTGGCCATTCGGTTACAGGATGTGGAGAAGGCGGCAATTCTGAGCGAGGTGTGCTGGAAGGCGTTTCCCTCGCCGAAAAATCGACAAAGGTATAAATACGCGCTACTGCTGAGCGGACGGGGAGGTGAAATCAGGCAGCTTGAGAGATGGTCGTGTTTGTTAGGAAACAATCCAGGTTTGGCTTTCGATCCGCTCGAGCTCCTCCACGAAGCCCTCGTCGAACTCTTCCAGCAGGGAATCGCACCAGTCATTCGAAACCACGGATGTGGGGCTGCAGTGGCACTGCCGCTTCGAGTCCAGTTCGCTGGTTTCCGCACACCGCTTTCCGGATCCCGATTCCAAGCGCGCGAAGGACAATGTCTTCTTCGGCGTGGAATGGAGATCGTCCCGTTGTGGCAGAATTCTGCAGATGGAGGGAACGGCGCACAGCTCGCGCGAGGCGAAGAAGGAGGTGATGTACGACAAATCGGTGTCCTTGGGAACCATCTCCACGCCAAAATAGCCGAAGGCACCGTTCGTGATGTGCATGCTGCCGTAGAGCCCGTCTCGGGAGCAGGGCTCTTCCTCCGATGCGAGTGGGGTGAGGTACTCCAGCTCGCTCGTGAGCGGGTTGAAAATCACTTGATGGTGGAAACAGCTCAGTGTGTCTTTCAGCTGCTTCCCGTAGTCGGCGGTCCATTTGTGAATCGGGTTGACGCGGATCAGATTCAGGGCGCCCTCGATCGTCTTTCCGTTGTCGATGTACTTCTTCGCGGTCTTCAGTCCCACCTTGGGGAGATTGGGGAGATAATCACAGCCGCTCAGAACGCACATCAGCTCGAACAGGTCACAGTTCCACGTCGTCATGTGAAGCGCTTGGTTTGTGAAGATGTCGGGCAAATGCACGCACTTGCAACAGCCATTATCGCTCAGCTTGAATAGCGTGCACGGGCAGCGGTAGCACAGCGTGTCCGAGTCCTCGCTGATCACCGCATCCACGATGCCCGTCCGCGAGAGAAAGGCAATCTCGGCGTCGGCCTCGTAGGGAGCAATGATGTATGGGATCCGCATGCGGATCAGGAGCAGAATGAACTGCTTTATCATTTCCTTGGACACAGTCAGGCTCTGTGTGAACATCTGCATCGCTTCCTTCTGCTTTCCCTGGGCCACCAGGGCTTTTCCCTCCTCGTGCTTCTTGGTGCGTCGTCTACACATCACAGACTTTGACAGCGCAGACGCTCGCCTCTCTTCATCCTCCTGTTTCTTGGCAGGAAGACTCTCTCCGTCGAACACGAGAATTGGTTTGATATCGTATCTCTGGAGCAGTCGGATCATCTTTTCGCAAAAGTGGAGATAGCTATGCGTCAGAATCACGCAAAACAAAGACCGAGTGGTTTCCATTCCCATGGACAGTTCCCACACGCAGCAGTAGCTACCGCGATGCAGCCTATCCAATCAATTTCCCGAAAAGCATCGGACCAACACATGGCATCGACGGCTACCACCTTTCCCCGAAACTGCTCCAGGTGCGCATCCTTCATCGCCGGGGCAACCAAGCCCAGCAATCCGGTGATTCCCATTTCAAAGGATTCACACCCACCCAAAACGCGGCATTCGATTCTTCCCGCCTATTCCATCCCGCGGTTATCTGAAAGTGTTGGGCGGTCTTTGGTTTCTTCACAACCTCAAAACAGGACTGCTTCTGCAGTCATTAACCACAGAGCAATGTAATGGGATGAAAAACAAACAGGACAAGGCTTATTCTGCTGATTCTTCCACATGCAATAGTGACTCGAAAAATGCCAAATCGAATAAAAGGCAATCACTTCCTTGGTGGTCTTCGTTTCGATCTACGATGGAGAGGACAAAACAGGGAGACAATCTTGGAGATCTTCTCAAAATGCTTGCCAAAAACGGACAGAGCGGCTTCAAATACAGCAATCTCGTACGCAGACCACTTGTCTAGTCATCAGTGCTCGAGCGAAGAACGACTCAGGATCACGTAGCTCTGGTTTTCCTGCTCGAGGAACAGACGCGTTTTCTTGGGCGCTTGCTGCTACCACCTCACAGAGACGGAGAGCACGTACCTCGCTCACATCGCTGCCTGAAGTGGCAGGTGTTCGCCGGTTGAAATAGAGTTCGGAAACGACGAGCAGTCTCCGCTCCAGCTCTTGTGTAATCAGTGCTGCGCTTTACCAATTCTGTCAACGCCCACGGACTGTGTGAGGGTAGGAGTGCACGTCCACTCCGTTAATGTGGAACTTCTGGCGCAGCCACGGACAGATAATGGAATCAGCTAGACATCACCCCGCATGGAGCGAACGCACTCGATCTGCACCCGCACTTCTCGCACTTGTAGCCTGACTCGATGGGAGCCACGGGATCGATGCTAGAAGCTGAACGCCCACCCCGAACGGCTCACCGCTGACGACTATTCATCCGTTTTTCAGGTTTCAAGAACATCATCTTCCTGAGGGTTTTGACCGTCTGCAACTCCCTCTCGTCTGCGAGGTTATCGCCAACACACCAAGCACTACTCTCCGAAGTGACGGGCTCCGCCGGATTTCGTCCAATTTCCTTCAGCAGCAAAATGGAGAGGATAACCTTGTCTATCCTGAGTGATGCTCCCAGCACTCCCTACCACTCTCTTTCGTCCCCGACTTCTTGCTGTGGCTCTTTGTCTTTGTCATGTGTGCTCAGAACGAGAACACGACTCTCCGGTTGTCGTTTTGTGGTTGTGGACAGTCATCGACTCTTCGCTCTTTTCACCGCGTGTGCTCTATGTGCTGAAAAGGAGTCTTGGAACAAGCGGGAGGGGTTTGCTCCACTCCTCACTCCTCATCACAGCGGGTCCTTCCTCTCGCGACCCTTTACGGCATTCCAGCCCTAGTCCCTTTTGTTGTGCATCGATCGTCGTGTTCGTTTCACCGCAACACTCCGTTGCTACCACGTGAAAGCGCGACGAAGTGAAGACCGTTTCGCCTTTTCCCTGTTTTGGGCACTTTTCCCTTCGTTGAAGCACTTTTCAAATGCTTGCGATCTCCTCCGTTGCTCGGCGCCTGGCTCCGGCAAATCGAGTCCTTGCGGCCTCCTTTTCCTCTGTCAATCCGATTCTGGAAGCAAACCGGGAGAGCGAAGTCCGCTCCGTCCTGAACAGTGTATGTGCTGGTGCGTGGAGATTCTTCTTACGGTTCCTAGGTGATTGAGCCCTACACGAACAAGCCGTTGAAGGCACTGAACTGGGTGAAGAACATCAAGCCCACGGAAAGAGGAGTGAACTTCGATATTGAAACCGTGACGAATGCATACGTGAAGAAGGACGAAGTGGATGTCGTGGTGCTGTGTGATGCGTAGCTGACGCTCGCCTGTAGAGATGCGCTGCGCTCCCTGTCGTGGTGCAATCCCATGGAGGTGAACATCAACGTGCGTTCGCAGCGCCCTTCCGCTCTGGTGACCGACCGCCACAACAAGATCGAGAATCTGAAGCACGTGAGCAACATCATCGCCGTCAGCAGGTACGCGCGAATGCCCGAGTTGATCGTAGCTGCAAGGGAGGCGTTGGAAAATCCACGATCGCCACGAACCTGGCCTTCGCGTAAGTGCGTCGTGCGTGCTTCAACAGCAGATTGCAGCAATTAGGAGGCCGCGTGGGTATTCTGGACTGCGATATCTTCGGTCCGTCCCTTCCGATCCTGCTGCACCACGAAAACGATACGAGTCCCCCATTGTGCCATGGCTGATTCGCGTAGTTCTCGCCTACAACGAGACCTCGTGGCTGCCGTTCAAGCTGAACGACCTGTTGTGCATGTCGTTCGGCTGGATGACGAACACCACCAGCTCCAACATCATGCGCGGTCCGATGGTGATGTCCATCGTCGAGCAGATCCTGAACAACACGGTGTGGGGCGACTTGGATTACCTGGTGCTGGACCTTCCTCCAGGCACGGGCGACGTGCAGCTCTCCCTGTGTCAGAAGCTGTCATTGTCCGGATCGGTGATTGTGACCACACCTCAGATTCTGTCCGTCGCGGACACGGAGAAGGGAATCCGCATGTTCAGCAAGCTGAAGGTGCCCATCAACGCGATCGTGGAGAACATGTCCTTCTTCAAGTGCAAGCACGGAGAAACCTACTACCCCTTCGGTCTGCTCGTCCAGCTCGGCTCACGGCGTAGGAACCAGCAATCTGGACATGCTGACGAAGAAGTTCAAGATCGACCATCGCTTCACGCTCCCCATCGATCTGTCGCTATCCAAGTCGGACGAGCTTCCCGTGGTGTGCTCGCACCCGGAGTCACCCGTCAGCGACATTTTCAGCACGATTGCGGAATCCGTGGTGCATGGCGGAGGTTGTGACGGCTAGCTGGTTGCGGACATGATCCGCCGACGGTACATTCCGCGCGACAACTACGAGGTGTCCTTCAAGAAGGATTCTGGAATTGTCTTCCGCAAGTTCTCCTCCACCTCTGCCGAGGAGATTCACGTGGACCCGCGCAAGCATATCCTTTGGTGCCTACAGGAGACCCTTAACGGACACTGCGGCTGAAGTGCCAATGCGCGAAGTGCGTGGATGAGATGACCGGAAAGAAGCTGCTGAAGGAAAGCGACGTTCCTGTGGACGTTGTGCCGACGAGCATTGACTACGAGGTGGGGAGAATGGCGGGAAGTGAAGAGTAGGGAAACTACGGCATTCGCATCCAGTGGTCGGACGGTCACAGTGGTTCCATTTACCCTTTCGACAGAATGGAGGAGTTGTTTAAGGAGTTCAAGTAACTCATTCTTGTGTTTGTTCGGAACGCGTTCGCATCACCCCGAAGCCGATGTTCCACCGCGTTGTACCGACGAGCGTAAGATGGTGGGTCCAGAACACGGGCTTGTCTGCCATGCGCAGATGGGTCGGAAGTCCGTCCTATCTTCAGCCCATCGCTGCAGTCACCCCTTCCTCAAAGCGGTTTCTGTCGCTGTAGCTGCTCTTTGAACATCGTCAGGAGTAGGGTATCTCAGATGGAGGATACGTCGGAAGCAGGAATCGTCGATTCTCATAAAGAAATGGAAAAGCAGCGCGCGATCAAAGTGATTCTTCGCTATGATCGCGACAGACCACGCGTTTTTTCGCCTTTCCCTTCGCGTCACGCGTAGTACAAGGAGAAGGTGATGAGCATCCTCCAAACGGCTGACTGCTTCAGTGAAAAGGTGGGTTTGGCTCTTTGCAGTAACCGTGTCAGGAGCTGTGCATTTTGCTTCGACACCTGTATCAAAAGAAACACTACGACAGCATCATGGACCTGACGGAGATCCTCCATCTGTTGAATGTGCCGTCACCCCATTCTCCTCACTTCTAGCACACCTATCCTTTGAAGCACACCGCGGAGATCATCATCAAGGCAGCCTCGGAGCAAAAGAACATCCGCGTCGCCAATCTCATGTCCGACCTCATTTCCCCCGATCCCTTCTCCGCCAGCATCCACAGCACGGAGGCGGACTATCCGTCCTCCAACCCCATCCGCGAGGGTGATCATCTCTCCATCGCATCATCCCCAGCTCAGGAAGTGAGTGCCCTCCTCTCCGTGGGCAAGCTCCCGGAAGCCCGCCGCATCCTCCAGTCCTGGTCCATCTCGCGCCTCTGCAGTCCGCTGGTGTTCACCTGCCTTCTCACTGGCTTCGTGACCGGAGGCTTCGCCGCCGAGGCGATCGGTTTCTACGCCTGGTGCAGGGACCACACGCTCTCACCCAAGGAGGCCACGGCCCTGCTGAACACAGTGAGCGTCTCGCTACTGGTGCAGGCGTACCAGGAGAAGAAGCAGCCCGACAACGCGCTCACCGTGTTCGAGCAGGCCCGCGCGGCGCGCATCCCGCTGACGGTGGACGTGTTCGAGGCGGTGGTGGGTCTGTTGGATGGCAACCACCTGTGGCGGGCGAAGTACCGCGAGCTGATTCGGCGGGCGGAGTACGCGGATCGCAGCAAGTGGCGATGGAGTGTGGTTGTGAGGCGTAGACGCGAGGCGCTGCAGGCGGCGTTGGTGCTGGAGCAGCTGCGACGCGCTGTGGAGGTGGCGCGTGGGTGTGCGGAGCTGAGTGCGCGTATGGAGCGGTGCGTGCACCGGCGACGAGATGGGCGTGGCGTGGTGATCGAGGGCTCGCGCCTGTCGCCCGCGCTGCTGCGCGTGAGCGTGCTGGACCTGCTTCTGTCGCAGTCACAGTCATCATCCTTACCATCATCGTCGTTACAGTCACCCTCACAAGCAAAGCCACCACAAAGAGGAACAGTATGCGTGAAGGTGGGGCGGAGCGCGGAGAAGGAGCAGGCACTGGAGAAGCTGCTGCTGTCGGACCTGCAGCCGCCCATCCACTTCCGGAAGGAGGAGAAGGCGACGGTGTTCGTGGGCGGCGTGAAGAAGGTGAGCGTGGTGAGCTACGTGCTGGACCACGGCGACGTGAGCGCGTGGCGCGAGGCGCGCAAAGACTCTGTACTCTCTCCTGTTTGGAACAAACACGCGTCACCATCGAATCCTTCTAGGAAGACACAGATTCTTGAACCGCATCGTCTGAACGTACATGGGCTGCTCCATAATGGACTCCTTATATTTCGACGCTCGAGACGTCACCATGTGGGGGATATTGAAGCCGAAATCCGCGGGAAGAACGTAGGGAATGTACTCTACGCCTCAGCGCCGCCGCGCACGTCCACTCCCCACGTTGTACATCCGAATGAAGTACTCCTGCTTGTCGCCGCCATAATCGATGAAGTACGGGTGGTAGAACGGGTCGTACATCGACCGCGAGAACACGCCGTATCTACGCCTCACACGCCCGCGCGGCGGCTCACGGCTCCATGAACTCGAAGAAGCGAGAGGGAATGGGTCGACTGTCCTCATTGCGGAGCCACGGCTGGATGGGCGTGATGTCCTGCGGGTGACCCCAACCCCTCGAACGCACGTGGTACTTCTTCCCGAACTGCACGATCTGGCGCTTGTTGTAGCGGATCCGCAAATCCTCCTTCACCGTCGGAATCTGCTTCCAGCTACGCATCAACGCCCACACCTCCCACAACAGTTGGTCGCAGTCGTTGGTGTTGTAGCACCGCTGCAACGCGGCGCTGTTGGCGTACTCGAACAGGGGAATGAACATCACCACCTTGTGGTTCGTCAACAGGTTCGCGTACTTGCGGAGATTGGCGTAGAGCGTCTTCGACAGGAACACGTCCGCGTCGATCATGAAGAAGTGCGTCGTGTGGATCGACTCGATCGCCAAGTCGCGCAGAATGTTCAGCGGGTACAGGCCCTTGGGGTACAGACGCTTCTCCTTGTTGGGCATCAAGTAGAACGGCGGGTTCTCGGGGTCGATCGTCTTCTGCACGTAGACGGTGTAAATCACACGGCGCTCCGCCGCGAACTGCGCCATCTTCTCGGCGAGCGCCGACACCTCCGACTGCTTGACGAAGATGGCGACGCTGACGTAGCCGGGCCAGCGCTGGAGAATGAAGGGGAAGCGGTTGAAGCGGTTGAGCCTGCGGGTGAGGCGACGGAGACGATGATACGAAAACTGAGTGGTGAGTGTGGTGTTGACGACGTTGGGCGAGTCGACGTCTAGGCGTAAGAAGAACTCGCAGCGCCCACAGGGCTGGCGCTTGAAGGGTTGGCAGCGCTGGGAGATGGAGCTGTACTGGAAGAGGAAGAAGGGCTGGCAGTGCGAGAAGATGCCTCCGTCCTTGCAGCTCACGAACAGCTTCTCGATGTTGTCGTCGAAGTACGCCGTGATCTCTGCGCCTCACGCCACACCCGTTCGCCCACCTCGCGCGTTGCGACACGTCGCCTGAGGCCGGTGGGCGAAGTCATACTTCGTCATGCGTGAAAAGATCATGCGATCGTACAGCAGGTACTCCTGCTGCGGGCGACGCACCAGGCAGCGGCGACGCACGTACTGCTTGTACATGAAGTCCGCTCGCAGCACCGGGTTCTGGTTCTAGGCATGACCGAAATCGGGGGAAAAAACGTCTTCGCCGGTGGGCTGGTCATACGAGGCGGGAAGGGCGTAAAAGGGATAGTTCTTCGTGGAACGCTTCGCCTTCGCGACCTTGGCTCGCTTCTCGGAGGGCGACACGAAGCCGCGTTTTGACAAGATGCTGGACATCGCGGTTTTCCGCTTGGTCGTTGTCGTCGTAGAACGGAGCTTGGCAACAGCCTGCGTGAAGGAAGGCTTTGGCTTCGGGTGCGTCACCTGCACAACGGAGGAGAACATGGGGATCAGTTTGGTTTGAGAAGCGGCGTCCGGGTTTGGCTTCACTTCCGCTATGCTCCATCGCTTTCTCTCCACGACGTTGCCTCGATTCGGCTTAACACCAATCACAGTCCACTTCCGCTGCAGCTTGTTCTCCACATTGCGCACCGTCACCTCCGAGCTGGATCCCTTCAGCTTCGACTCGAAAAGAGAGGTCTTCGGGTTGTTGGCGACAGGGGCTTTCTCAGGCTGCGTGGAGGGAGTAGGGTGATGTACAGACTCTTCCTCAGTAGTACGGACAGCCGGATCATCCTGGCTTACGGAGACCGGAATCTGCATAACCGACGAGTGGACGGCAGGAGTTGGAGTAAAGGATTCGGTGTCCTCCTCTGATGGGTCATCCAATTCCATCATCGGAGTGGGCGAAGGATCGAAGCTCGGTGGAATCGCTCGAACTACAAGCGAGGAGAAACTACTGATGACCCGACGAAACAACCGAAACGGCGAAGTAGTATCTTTGGTTGAGTTGACTAAATTGAACACGGAATAAAGAACATCGATAAACACCACAGATAGGAGAAAAAAGCGAATAAGATGCATTTAGGATGCAAGTTAGTTGCTTTTTCACAAGAGAAGGATCTAAAAGAACCAAAGAATGCGGATGGAACGTGCTTTCGAGTCTCGCCAACCCTCTTTCCCGTGATCTGTGCTGCACCCACTATGTCTTCATAAGGTCGAAATGCCCTTCTCAACATCATTCTCACTCTTTTCGTGTCCTTTTCATTGCTTTGGTTCGAAGAGGGCGATGAGCGAAGAGAATTCCTGGGTTGATTTTTCGGTCGCGTCGCCGTGGGAAGCGAATGTCGGTTCGATTGAGGAAATATTCGATTCGTTCCACATCGGCACGCAACTGCTAGGTATGCATCGCTCATCTCGGGATAACGCCTGTAGAGGATTCTCTCTCCTTTCGGCACATTGACAAGAAACTCGTATACGACGGACTCCACTATATCATTTCCTACTATTTCAGCAACATTTCATGGCTCGGCGATCAGGGTAGGTTCATTGTCGGCCTTTTCTTCGCACTTCTGGACTCACACCCTATAGAACACGATCACTGGCCCGCCTATATGCTGGAAATGGAGGACACGGCTGAAAAGGACTTCAGTCGATTCAGTACAATCTACGAACAGTACCATATCTCTGAATTCATCTACATCCACCTGGTATCCACGTCCTCCCCACTTCACTCTCCTAGGAGTTCTCTGATCTCCGCTCCTCCATCGATCTGAATCGTTCCCGCCAGCTCCTCTCCTCCGCCCTTCTGGCGATGCGAGGCCAGGAAACGGCGCTCCCCATTTTCGTCGAGGTCGTCACCCCTTCCCCTCGTCATCGCTAGGGCCAGCCCAACAAGCACCCTCTCATCGGCTTCTCGCTGGTTCCGCTTCACGGCTTCTCCTTCTGCACCGAGTTCCACACCGACTTCTTCCGCACCGCGCCGCCCGTCTTCTCCACGCTCGCCTCCACCGCCGCCTACTTCGCCTCCCAGACCCACACGCCCGTCGACGCCGTCCGCGTCGCGCGCTGCTACACGTGGCGGTGGTTCCCTTCCGCCGCCGAGCCCTGGCAGTTCCACTTCCTGGACAAGGAGGCGCTGCGGCGCGCCAACCCCCTGTTGTTCATCCTTCAGGGCTTCAGCTCCGTGCCGATGTTGGGGCCTGCGGCGTGCCCGGTAGAGTGCCTGGACATGGTGGCGAAGACGAACACACAACCCTTCGTGCCTTCTGCGGGAGAGTGTTATGCAATAGGGACAGCTGGCGCCTTTTGACCCCCTGAAGGCGTCGTCCTTCTGGGTCCGCTTTCACCTCACCGATCCGATGAAACTCCCCCTCTCGCGCATGTTCGCGTCCATGAAGCAGTGTCTGGAGCTGTGCGTGGAGCAGGGGCCCAAGCAGATCCTCTACCGGCAGGGCCAGAAGTTCTACCAGCAGCTGCTCAGCGACGAGCAGCGCGGCAACAGTAGCGGCGGTTTTGTGTGATCATGCGTAGAGATCACGACCAGCATGCTGTCAAATCTGATGGACCTGTTGACGGGCGTGAGCGTGCGCGCGGCGCGTGAGGCGTAGAACCGCGGCGTGAACGCGGAGGCGATCGTGGACGCGATCAAGTACCTGTTCAAGAAGGGCACGCAGGTGGGCGAGGCGGGGCTGGTGGAGGACATCACCCGACGTCCGATCGTTCCGCAGGCGTATCTGAAGCACGGTGTGCAGGAAGAGGTGGAGGTGGAGGATGCGCGCATCGAGCTGAAGGAGCGCGAGATCGTGGTGACCACGCCGCGAGGAGACGCCGCCACGTACCTCCGTTGTGGTGATCGGATGGCGTGACGTGTAGTGCCGTCGTCGCCAGGATCGCTGCACATCCCGCGCGCTACCGTGCCGCCCGACGCCTACGCCTTCGTGGCGCACTCGGCGCCCATCAACAGCCTGGTGTCGCTGCTGAGTCTGCGCTGCGCCGAGATCCTGGACGACCGTGGCGGTCGCCGCGAGCGGTTATGCGTAGACCTCTCAGAGACCTTCTCGCTGTTCTGGTACTTGTTCGTGACCATCGTGGAATTCCACTTCGAGCAGAAGCGCCTGCTGCCCCATCTGGGCTGCGTGGTGGACAACGCGGACAACATCGCATCGCTGCGGCCGCCGCTGCCCACGTTCCAGTACAACCTGCTGCAGCAGAAGCTGATGCTGTTGAACTGCTGCGTGGAGGAGCTGCGCAACAACAATGAGGAGGGAAGCGAGAAGGGCAGTGAGGAGGACAGCGACGACTCGCCCTTGTTCTTCTCCGACTCGGAGGACGAAGAGGAGTCCTTCGTCCACCACCCGCACGGCAAGGGCATTCTGAACTGGAGCGGCTGGTTCCTCGGCGGGTCGGACGTGCCCTGCTGGCTGCCCATCACGCGAGACAAGGCGATCCTGACGGTTGTCGACGGGGCGAAGAATGACCCGTAGGAGGACCAGGTGGAGCAGCAGCAGGAGCAGCTGGCGCAGAACTCGTCGCAGACCAACACCATCCGCGCGGAGTTCAAAGACACCATCGTGGACGACATCGAGGCCTTCAAAGCCGCCAATCCCCGCGGGTCCTTCGAGGACTTCGTGCGATGGCATTCCCCGCGGGACTGGAAGCCGAGCGCGGCGAACGAGCGCGGCGAGCTGTCCTTGCGCATGCAGGGCGACAACCAAGTGAAACGGCTCTTCGAGGAAACGCCGGGCGTGCCCGCGGTGGAGCAGAAGGGGCTGTTCAACGCGGAGCTGAGCGGTGAAATGGCGCTGGAGTTCCTGCGGACCGCATCGCCGCTGACGGTGATGCAAAACCTTGTGGTCCCCTTCCTGGGGTGTTGCTGTTACCTTGTGGACGCGTGCGACGCGTGCGTGGCTCGCAACCGGCACGTGAAGACGGAGGCGGAGGCGCTGAAGGTGATCGCTGGGAAGCTGAGCGAGGAGTTCGAGGAGAACGTGATCAACGAAAAGCGGTTGGAGGCGTTCGCGACCCAGCTCCAGAAAACGGAGGGAATTGTGTCGGTGGTGGGCGCGCTGCTGAAGATCACGGACGGGGACGAGGCGATCGTGGAGGCGCTGCTGGACGCGGAGTATGCGATGGACCTTTCGTCGCAGTATGCTCCGAATCGGGGTGAATTCGTGCGACTGATGGAGAAGCGACTACAGGACGGGTCTGCGGACAGCAGTGTGTTTGAGATGTATGCGGAAAGTCGGAGGAGCAGCGAGAGTGACTCTCTGGATGATGTCACCTTGCCGGTTGGACACCGACTCCGCGTCGAAAAGAACGACCAGAACGTGATCGTTTCGTCAGCGATCAGTGCCTGTGACCTGTGCGCGCTATCCTGTGTTTGTTCGAGACACCCCACCGATCCCCCGTTTTCGGATCTGCAGAAAAGGGAACGCGCGAGCAACTCACTAAAAACGCTTGTCTTGCTTCTCGTTCAATGAGAATTGAATTGCTACTCCTCTGTACTCTCTTCGGGAGCCTCTTCATCTCCTCTATCTTCATGGGCGTGAGGCTCTCGGAGATCGCTCGCGATTTGAGGCAGTACTGTTTTCATCCTATCTTCGGTCCGTTTCATCGCTCTTCCTTTAATTCGAATGGGGGTTCCTTGTTCCCCCCAACTATCGCCCCGTCTCTTTCTCCTTTTATGCCGGCGAATGCCACAGACGCAGTGCAGTCTTACAGCGCTGAGGAAGCCGGCGAATCTCCAGTCAGTGAAACACGTGATCCCTACCAGTACGTTCACGACGATTTTCTGCGGCACAACTGCACGGTCCACAAGTTCGTTACGAAGGACACCGGGTATGAGCCAGTCGTGTACCATCTGAGGGAGAACATTCTCTGGAATCACCGTTCCGTGTGCAGGAACGATACCTTCGTGCTGCTGATGTACCTCGTCAACCGGAAGGATTTGCAGCGCAGACAGTTCATTCGTCAGCGCGTCCATCAGGGAATGGTCGTTGACGGCAAGGTCGTCAACTACGTAATCGTCGTCGCGTTGGACGAGAACGACGAGAAGGGAAGGAGGGTCCTCGATCAGGAGAACGTCGAGCATCAAGATCTGCTCATCTCGGTGCACAAGGACACGTACGTCAACGTGACCCTGACCGTTCTCGACGCCTTCCTCTGGGCTCGCGACTACTGCCAACAGCCTTCGTTCGTGGCTCGCATTGACGGCGACACATGGGTGCATTTGGGCAACCTTGTACGTTTTCTTCGGCACGTGCCCGCAACTCGCTTTTACGGCGGCTATCCGTACCGCAGCACCCTGGAGAAGCGGTCGAAGGCGACCTATCCCGGATACGTTCCGGACGATTATCCTCCACAGAGGTGCTTTTACAACGCAGGCGGTGCGTACATCCTATCTCGCGATCTTGTTCCGTACTTCAACATCGGGACGCTTTATGTTGATCTTGTTTTCAGAGCTGCAGAAGATGCTCTTTTGGGCGTGATTCTCAGTAAGGTGGACATTTGGCCCTATTTCAGCAACCTCCAGTACATCGTGTATACCAACTACGAGTGGCTTCCAGGACTCGCCCTTCCGCCGAATGTCATTTTCATTCATAACCTTAAGAACATGACTCTTATGACGACGGTTCATAACCATTTTGCGAATCTCTATACTATTCCCTATCGCGTCCCTGCTTCTTCTGTTTGTTTCACAGCCCGATTCACTTTCCATTTCCCCCAAGCAGAAAAGGACTCTCCTTCAGGGCGCCGAACCCCAGCCATCCGATGTCCTACAAGCAGGTGGATACGCTCGTTATCTCCGCCAAGAAGCACTGCGACTTCGACAAGGCGAGTCGAGAGCAGTTCTACATCCAGCGACTAGGCTCGCAGCAGCGACCGGTGTTCTGGAGTGATTTGGAGGTCGGCGTGCCGAATCCCCTTCACCGATAGATTTCGGACGAGATCCGCGTGCAAAACGTGACGTTCAAGTCCCTGAATGCCGATTCGTACTACCAACGCATGCCCCACCTGATTGACACCATGACCCTGTTCGATACATCCACCAAGGTGATCACTACGTATGCCGAGAATAACCTGTTTCTCTGGCTCGATTTCTCGGTGGGAATGCTGTCCCTGATGGAAGACAGCGGACTATCCTATGCGGAGTATATGGTGGCGAATCTGGAGAGGGAGCTGATGAATTTGTTCACTCCGAAGAAGAGCTCTTCCTCCATCCTCGAGAGTTCGTCCGGCCTCCAGTCTCGCGTGGAGATGGACCGCTTTACGCTCACTGCAACGCTGTTCGACGAGGACGAGTGCGAGAATGTGCTCTTCTATGAGATGGTGAACAAGGAGAGTGTCCACGCCGTCGTCGACCAGATCAAACAGGCGGTGAAATCGAAGGCAGCCAATTTCAAAGCCGACATCCCGCGAAAGGACGGCAACGCCATGCTGTCGCGAATTGTCCAGCAAACGTGCTTCTACATGAACTTTGGAACGACGTCTTCTTCAAACAGCATATTAGTTATGACAAACGGTGTGAATCCTGTAAACTCGTGATTCGTAGCAATGTTCGACGTGAACATGGAGGCCTTCTACCCCTACCTTCTGCTGCTTCTCCAGAACGACATTCCTCTTCATTTCCTTCTCCTCACAACGGAGAATCTGGAGCTCGAGTCCAAGGGCTTGCAAAACAATCTCTTCAACACAAACAACGCACAACAATTCGACCTCCTGAGCCACTTCCTGCGCGGCCGTCTGTGGCTGATGAATTCGCTGAATGCGTCCTTCTTTCAGTTCACCACGGATTGTTCCTCCTCCATCATCAGCTACTCGAACCCCGCGATTCAGTTCCACTACGAAACGGCCTCGCCCTCCATTCCCTACCCCACCACCCATTGCATCATCAATTCCAGAATCACCGCCGATTTCGATTCCTTCATGGAACTGTGCGTCCACGACGGTTTCGAGCTGGACAACGTTTCCTTCCTGAACCACCGTTTCATGACCGTTTCGCTCGTTCTCCCTCTTTCCCCCACCCAGTTCCTAAAGATGATTCTGAGCACCGTCTCTCTTTTCCCTCCATCTCACCGCTAGACCGAGTGGGGCCCCCACATTTCCGCCTTCACGGCCGAGGTGAACATCACGAGCACCTCGCGCACACACAGCGCCTTCTCCGCCATCTCCGCCATGGGTCAGAACCTCTTCCAGCACATCGCCGCCGCGTCGGCCGCCAACTCCCTTCTCGCCGAAGAGGCGTTGGCGCGTCTGCAATACGTGCTGCGCATGCACGGCCGTCGCGAGAACGTGGTCACCATCCCAACCGCTCAGTCATAGAGCGTTTGCTTCACCGTGGTCGTAACGCCCAAACATCAGGAGAGTCGCGCGGCCGGCAGTGGGAGCCTGCTGGACAGCTGGCTGAGCAGCTATCGCGGCATGACCGGCGCTGCGCTGGCGGCGTGCGTTCAAGTCCTTGTGGTGTGTGGGCGTCAGAAATAGTCCATGTTTCGGTTCATGGGGTACTCGTGCATCGTGGAGTCGGACACACTTCCGCTGTTCGCGCGAACGGCGGAGGACTGTACCTTCGTGGTGCAGACCGCCCTGCTGCCGAATCAGTTCGCGCTGCACTCTACGCTGACGGTGATCACGCCAGCGCCGCTGCCGTTTCAGGTGGTGCAGAGTCTGCTGCAGAAGCAACTGCGCTATTTCCAGAACCAGATTCTCGTCTATGTTCGCCTTGTCTCCCTCTGTTCCCACTAGACCGCGCCCAACTGCTCCATCGCCATCGCCTCCTCCTGCTCCCATGTTCTCCCGCCTCCTTCTCTTTCCCTCTCTCTCCCGCTGGCAGCTCGCCTCGCCGCCCTCGAAGGTGAGACCACCCCACGTCTCTGCCCCTGCGTTTCGCCCTCCTACTCCACCATCTCTCGCGTCTCGCTCCACCAGTATCACAACCACGAGTCCTTCATTCTCTACTCCCACTGCGCGCGCAACCTTATCCAGTGGCTCTATCTCAATCAGTTCACCATCGTGCAGTTCACCGACAAGACGGACCCCGTTCAGATCCTCCTGGCGGACAACAAGCTAACGAAAGACATCATGATTCAGTTAACGGTCTCCACCTCCTTCATGCGCATCGAACTGCTCTATCTCTCCTTCCAACGCACCGGCTACACGCCTATTCTCACGCCCCTGATCTCGCTGTTGCGTCAGCAGGAAATGCACAATCAGCAGATCGCGGGCGGCGCGGAAAATGGCCCGAAAACGGACAGAGAGGAGAAGGTGGATATTTCGGAGTTGGTACGTTCCATTTCCGAGGAGTTGCGTCTGAACTACGCAGTGTTCCTCACGCTCTCCGAGTTCTACAACTGGGACATGCAGTTCCAAAACGCCCCCAACCCCGACGCAATCGGGTCACCCGACTCCCCACTCTCCGTCGTGCGCACCAACGAAACCCACCTGTGGACGCTCCCCGCTCTCTTGACGGCTAGGTCGGAGGAGATTGTGATGCTCCTGCTGCGCCGCGCCACACATGTCAGCGAGCACTTCTACGCCTTCGTGCCGATGGACAAGAGCACGTTCTTCCAGCAGCTGTCAGCGAAGGCGGCGGTGCAGGAGGCGTCCTCGGAGGCGTCCTCGGAGGCGTCCTCGGAGGCGTGCTACGTGGAGTTGATGACGGAGATGAACAGTTACTTGTACGACCTGCTGAAACACAAGCTGAGTCTGATGTTCCACGCCTTCCCTGCGAGCTGTTTTGACGTGCTGAAAGAGATTGCCAAAAACAGCCTCGATTATGCGTACATCAACCAAGCGCATGCCTTCTTCGCGGTGTGCGACTCCCGTGGGAATCCGCTCATGTCACGAGACGGCGAGTTCTTCCTCTTCCTCCTCTTCCTGCAGGATTTGGCCTCCTCCTCCCACCACCAGACCACCGGCCAGCAGTTCATGAAGGTGGACTACTTCTTCCTGACTCCTTCTTCTTTCCAGTCCGCCTCCATTCACTCGCAGCAGGTGACGCTGGACATCCCGCAGCAGAAGAAGATCCAGTTCCTCTTCAAGTCGTGCTTCTTCTATTCCCTCTATCACTTCATCGTCTCCAACGGGATCGGCAACACCGCAGAGGTGCGCAAGTTCCTCACCAACGAGAACTGCTGCGCCAGCGCCATCAACGTGGATCTGAGCATGCTTCTCCGCGTGCTCCCGTACCTGAGCGACGCGGACCGGGAGGCGATCGACGCGGAGCTGCTGACGTATCTGCGGAATCTGCGGTGCTCGCTGTTCGACGAGTACTTGGTGGTGAACTGTGATGCCTACCCTTGTTTTGTGAAGCTGGAACTCAATTTAGTGGTCAAAAAAGGGCTGAAAAGAGACAAGGTGTGTGTTGGGAAGCGGTGTGAGCCATAGACCCTGTGTTTGCCATTCTCGCTGTTGGAGGAGGAATCTTGCCACCTGTGTCGCAGTCTCATGAAGGTGGCTGATCATTCCTGCACCAAGTTCTCCGTCAAGGTGATGTACTACTGTCCCAAGGTCGTCATCGAGCTGCCTGAAGAGGAGCAGATGGTGATGCAGGAGGAGAAACAGATGATGATACAACAGGAGGAGAAAGCGATGGTGATACAGAAGGAGGAGAAAGCGATGATGATACAGAAGGAGGAGCCACTGACAGAGGAGCAGCGTTTCAAAGTGGAAACCAGCAGTCCGCGGTTCAAGACGCAGTACACGGAGATGAGGTGATCACGCCAAATACGAATGAAGAATAGGAAGATCGTGAAGCAGGATCTGTCCGTGGCGACCATCAAGCAAATCGCCAACTCCTTCACGTCCATCGTGTCAGAGCGGTCGGTGCTGGAGTACGAGAAGACGATCCTCCACCACCTCTCGTCACTTCGCAAGGTGTCGGAGCTCCTGATGGACCTGAACATCGGCCACTCCGTGAAGAAGCATGCATTCACCGTGAACTTCACACTCGTCTCTCTTCTCTCCCACTTTTCCCTCTAGAACAAGGAGTTGCTGGACAGTTTCAATCACGTGTTCTTCCTCGAAGGCGGAAGCACCGCGACAGGGTCTCCGCGTCTTCCCTTCGTTCGCCACAAGAACTACTATCTCTTCGTGAACGACAACTCTATTCCAACGGACCAGGCCATTCAATCCATGTTGTCTTCCTCCTTCACCACGCCCGCCGCCACGCCCGCCGACTCTGTGCCCGGCGCTGCAGACGCCGAGCCGACCAACGAAGGCGACGACGAAGTGTTCCAACACTTCCACTTGGACCGCTTCTGCCTGCCCTTCGTGTGCATCGTGTGCTGCTCCGCAGCCGAGAACATGTTCTCCATCCGATTCCACGACTACAAACACACCGTGGAAACTTTCTACGAAACGCACCCCGAGTTCAAGAAGGAGGCACTGAAGGCGATTCCCGTGTTGCCGTCCACGACCAACAAGGAGTTCTCCAAGATGGATAAACGAAACTGTTACTTCAACCACTTCCTCCTCTGCATCCAGGACAAGTTGGAGTTCCAGCTGTTCGGCGCCAAGAACCAGAAGCGTCTCTCCACCATCATTTCCAAGCGCGTGATGCAGGTCGAAGCCCTCGTCGACAACCAGCGCCGTGCCTGTCTTCTCCTCCCTTCACCGCGTAGTGCGTTCCATTCGATTCCTCCTCCACCTGAACCCGCTGCTGCCCAACCGCTACTGGCTCCCCTTCCCACAGCAGGCGGTGCTGTACGACACGCACATCGTGATCGACGCCAACCTGCTGCTTCTGATGATGATTGAGATCTCCAAGATGCTCTCGGACTCTCTCATCTCTCAGCCCGAGGCCTTCCGCAACAAACTCAACCGCGAGTTCAACGTTCTCTTTGCCGTGATTCCGGGCTGCACGCAGTGCATTCTGGTGCTGACACTCACGCGCGAGCAGAAGAAGGAGGCCCACTGCGAGTGCGAGCACCACTGCGAGACACTTCCCTGGCAGCTGAAGATGCAGGTGTGGGGCTGGGAGATGCCGAAGAAGGCCGCCTATCAGGGTATCGTCGATGCGGTCTATCAGATCGTGGTGACGACGAAGCTGAAGGACTTGTTCTTCCAGCTCGATCACGTCTCAGAACACGCCCACGAAGACGAAACGCCCATCGTGGAAACGGACAGCAACGTGATCCAGTGGTTCAAGCACTACACGGCGGAATCTCTGCAGGTGAAGCTCCACGCCCTCTGCACGCCGGCTGTGTTCCTGTCGCTCTTCTTCAAGGAGATCCAGGATCGCGGCTTCACGTTTGTCGTGTCCTCCTCCACCATGGACGGATTGGACACGCCTCGTCTGCCCGTGTGGAGCGGCGAAAGCAGTCCCGATTCCGGGCCGATTCTGGGCATCGGCAACCAGTTCTACTTCTTGTACGCGTCGCCGAGCCGCAAGACGTTGTATCTGACGGAGATTTCTCTCAAGCAGATGCAAAACAACGTCGAAACGGTCATCACCTCTCTGTTCACCCAGTGCACGTCGCGATCGGACGATTCGCTCTTCAACCACATCCCGCAGTCGTTGCACGGCGGCATGAGCAGCAATCCGCCCTATTCCGGGCTGTTTTTGTCCATCCAGTACTGGTCGGTGCACATCGACAATGAACGCGTCGAAGACGGCAAAGTGGCGGAATCGGAGTTTTTGTCTGTGAAGAACGTGTTGCTGGCCGTAGCCAGACAGGCCCGCATGGAGTGAGCGTTGCGAACAGGCGTGAACCATAGGCTGTTTGTGGAGTACCACCTTCTGAACCAGGAGCCGCGTCGCTTCGACCAGCTGGACACGCCCAAAACGGTCAGCATTCTGCTCAGCTACGTGCACTCCGTGTTCAGCTACAACCGCAAGCGCGAAATCAACGTGATGTCCGCCGACTCGGGAAGAGAGGCCGATGTGACCGACTCGATCATCCGCGTAATCGGGTCGTTTATTGGAGTGACGGAATAGGCGCAGATTATTCACATTTCTCCGGAGTGTTTGCTTCATTCCCTTTCGGACGCCTGCTCCGCGTGGGTCAAACGCAACGTCAACCCAACCAGCGGTCTGTTTTGCGTGAACGAAACGCCCTCGATGAAACTCCGGTCGTTCGCGACCTTCGGGCACAAGAAGGCGGCGCAGTGGGAGAAGTACGAGACGACGAAGCTGAGCGAGGAGCTGGAGAGCGACGTGAAGGCGGCGGACCTCTCCACGCTCTTCGGTCTGTGCTCGTCGCTCGATGCCCGTTGCACTGGTTGCGTGGGGTGATGGGTAGGGTCCGAATTCGACGCGTTTTTCGTCATGATGACGTTCGACGAGCCGTACGACGAGGAGGACAGCAGCAGCGAAGAGAGCGTGGAGGACGACTGTCCCTGCTCCTGCTACGAGGCGGTCTGCGGCGTGTTCTCTCACGTGCCGTATCTGCTGCTGTCCATTGGGTTCAACGCCGTGACGCTGGTGGGACGGGGTGTGGAGGAGGCGATCGTGGAGGGTCTGAAGGCGGAGTAGGTGTGAAGGGAGTGTGTGAGGAACAGGATTGAGACGCTGATGAACTCGCTGCTGTTCCTGTCGCAGCTGCGCAACACGCTCCTCCTGCAGTATAGTGGGCGGTGCTTCGACGCGGAACAGAGTGAGTGTGAGTGCATCACATCACCAGCAGATCTGACCTATCCTCAAGTCTCCTTCTCGCAACCCAAAACCAAGGTTCCGTTCCCTCCCCTTATCACGCACTTCGTCTCCTCTCTCAAGGACGTTCACCTCGTCCTCTCTTCTCCTTCGCTCCAGACGTCTCCTCTCTCCCTGCTCTCTCGCCAGCTCTGGGCACAGACTCTGCGACTGCAAGACGCTTCCGACCGCTTCAAAACGACGCAGAACCTGTTCGAGGACATCGTGATCGCCATGATGGACGGCAAGGCCGACGTGTCGCTGCTGCAGGAGGCGATTCTGCACGACGCGTCCCTTCTCCACAAGGCGTACAACCTATTCATTCCCACCAGCGGGATCGACGAGAAGGAGGAGGGTCTGGAGGCCTTCGGCAGCAACCGCAACGCCAAGCGCGCCAACAGCAATTTCCTCAACCTGTGGCGGCGGCCAGAGGCGGTCATGTGTAGCTTTAAGGCCAAGCGCAACTCGAAGCAGGAGGTGGCTGCCTCGGCCTCCGCCAGCCAAGCACTCACGCTCGAGGGCTTCTCCTCGCAGAACGCCATGCGCGGTGGTGGGCGCGGCCGGAGCGACTGACCCGTAGAGAGCTTCGACAGTCGCAACAGCAGCGACTTCCTGGCGGGCTACGGCAGCGGCGGACCACCGGGCGTGGGGGAGAGCCAGCCGGGCGGGCGTGGCGGCAATGCCTTCGCGCGAGGCGTGTTGGGGTACATCCGACAGCGACTGGAGCTGGAGAAGCGGTTTGCCGCGGTTATGAGCGACCACCGCGAGGCCAATCCGTGGATGTTTGCGTGGCGAGGAGGGTTCAGAATAGGGTCGTTATCGCGTCGCATGACCCCTTTGTGTTCTACTACATTTCCTTCCGCACCTATGCGAAGACGCTGTTCGTCAACATCTACTCGAACCGTACCGCCATTTCCTACCGATTCCCGTTCATCTCGTTCTTCAACGAGTATTGCAACGCCACGCTGCTGAAAAGAGTCCAGAATCTGGTCATCCACGACGGGTATTCTTCTCTCCTCGAGTCCACGCTCGCCACGCTCTCCAACCGTCTGCTCCGGCCCGTTTCCTTCTACAACACCTCCTTCGTCTTTTCCTTCGCCGAAGCCAATTCGCCGCTTCCGTACAACAAGGAACTGTCGGCTCTTTTGTTCAAGCACGGGGCGGGAATGGGCCTGCAGTTCCACTCCGATTCGTCCCGGTGCGTGCTTGTGTTCCCTGTCAAAAGTAGAGCCGTTTATGCCACTGTTCACACGGAGTACCTTCACACCAACAAAACCACCCAGCCCGCTGGGCTCACGCTGGCCGACGACAGCACGGCCACGCCCTCGCCATTGCCGATGCGAGGAAAGAGCGAAGAGGCGAAGAAGCTGGTGATCGCCGTGGAGGGAATCGATTTCGTGATTGTGTTCTTCCTGCCCGAGAAGATGACGTTTTTGGTTGTGCTGCAGGCGTGCGACGAGACGAAGGATCCAGCGCGTGTGAAGCGAGAAGTGGAGGGAATTGTGGAGGAATGGACGACGGATTTCTTCCACCAGATTCGAGACGTTTCCCTACATGACTGCGGTCACGTCGTAGTTGTACATCAGCACTTCCTCTGACCTAACCCTTGTGGACACGAGTCGCAATCGAGTCGATCCAGCTCTGTTCGACGACCACCTCCGGCCGCTCCTTCTGTTCTTCCGCTCCAGCGACCAGTATGCGTCGCTCGTGTCCGCGCTCGAGCGGGAGTTCTACACCCATGCCATTCTCTGTGCGGAGAAGAAGCGCGTGCTGTCAGTGGGAGCCAAGCCATTCGTAACCGTGGTGTGGAGACGTGACCAGTAGCGATATCTCATCGTGGTGGAGTTCAGTACTGGCACCGAAGTCCATCTCATCGACACGAAGAGTTCCCTCAGTATTGACGAGAAGCAGATTTGCAGTATTCGGAGCCAGATCATGCGCATCCTTCATCTTCTTGTGTTCAGCTTTTAGTTTTTCCTTGTTTCTTATAGAGTCAACAAGTCATGTTGTAAGGTGACGAACAACAGCATGCTACGAGATGTGGAGTGAAGGGGCGATTCGGAAAGGACGGAGATGCGATTGGGCGTTTCATTCCAGTTGCCAAATCCAAAGAAAAGCAAAAGCAAAAGTGCAATTATGTCGGATCCAATTCCCCAAGTGTGTACCGGTGCCGTAAACCGGACAGAAGAGCAAGAGGAGGAAAGACTTCGCATCCGAAAGAACTGTATTTTGTGTCTTTACGTCAACTAACTCGATAGCTACCACTGCGAACATTCCGCCCAAGAGTCCGGAGCTCGTCCCTCCGTGCATTGACAACTCTGACGAGCAGTGCAAGCCCGTGAGCATGCCTCGCCCTATCTTCTTGTAAAATGACTATGGAAGCCCCTTGGGCGTTTTTCAACCCGTGTTTGTTTCTAACGATCATCGTTTCCTCTTCTCTATCATGAGCTGGAAAGCGTGTTCTCCGCCACTGGGTGCACTCCCTCCCTTTCGATGGAGTAGATGAAATGTACTGATGAACCCAAAGACTCGTTGTGATCCCGTAACCTCCCAGGGTGTTAAGGAAACAAGCATAGTTATTTCTTTGGCACAACCTGTCGTGTAATCGCACATCCTCCCGAATGGCCGCATCATACAGCATGCCACACTTCTTGCATTCTACAATCGAGCTCTAGCGATCAGATTCATCAAACACAATCACTCTTTGTCCGGCGTCAATCAGCAGCTGCTGCAGTGGTTTTGCTCTCTGTTTCCGTTGACTTGACGATTGTTTTGGGTTCGGGTCGCCGAGCGTGTCATGATGGCGTGGTTTGCGAACGCGCCTCTTCTCTGGTTTTCGCTTGAAGAAGAAGTCGATTGTTGCTTGGGACTGCCTTTCTGAGTCTCTATGCGTGATTCCCTCTTCTGGAGTGTCCTGCTCAGAAAGGAGATCACCCTCCTCGTGGCAAAGAGATGGTTGCATGATGTTTTATGGTGTGGGATTGGAATGGGCGGGGAACGAAGATGGCATTCGTATTCCCAAACTTCATGGGAAATTGGCTTCCTCTGTTGATGTTGAAAGTGGGTGACGTATAAAACAGCACTTTCATCGTTGGAACTCCATGCTTCCGTCCTTATCGCTGTAAAGAATGGTAACAGTTTTGAAACAAACCCCTCTACTCTCTCAAGGAGCCGCCACCAAATGCATTGGGATTCTCGTTGCAGATGTTGATGAAGATCTTGTAGTAGCGAGTCGCGTATTCACTGAATCCAAATCTGTCCGTAAACTGTTTCATGGCGCGATCGTAGCAGGTAGTGCTAATCACACCATCGGGGAAGATGTTGTACGCCGGTTTCGTCAGCAGGCCCTTGAAGTACGCGTCAACGGCCTTGCGGCTGGCCACCTCGTCGCTCAGCTCCTTCTGCAGCTTCTGCTTCGTGGCTCCAGTGGAGCTCTGAGCTCTGGTGCAGAGCGCCTGCATTCTGACGTCGTTGCTGTACTGCTGGACGCACGTCGAACTCATCACTATGGGCTGCACTTGGACGTAATCGGTAAGCGGCTTCTCGGTGGGTCTGGGGATCGTGAGCATGTTCCAGCCGGTGTAGTTCCCGATAAACTCGGTCATGCTCATGTTCTTGATAGACATGTCACCGTAACGCAGCACGGGCTGCACCGTGATGTTGGTGGCGAGATAGTTGTACAGCGCGTCGAGGGTAGTGTCTCTCTGCTCGGGAACATCAAGGTACTCAATCCATCGCAGGGAGAAAAGGTCTGCCAGACAGAAGTCCATGTAGGTGTTTCTCACGTAGCAATTAACGCAGTGCGTCCATTCGGAGCCCATCTGGTCGTTTGTCGCAGAAAAGGCGTAGGCATGGATGTCGGTTGGAAGGTTCTTCATAATCGATCCGGCATATCCCGATTCCGTAAAGATGACCAGATTCTTGTACATCATGTTGTCATGCATCTTTTGGATCGTTTCCACAAATAGGTTGGCATGCAGATCATTGCCCGTTTCAAATCGAATCGTGTAGGGAGCGCCCATACTCACAGTGAAGATGAGTACATTGTCGTCAGCATTCGAGCGCAGGATTTTTCCCCCGGCTCGTTCATCGCCCTTCAGTGCAAAGATGAAATTCTCAACAGTCACGCTCTCACCCCAGTAATCAGCGACCACTCCCTGGTAGACATTTGGGGGATCCAGACCAGGCTTGTGGAAAAGCTCACCGGAGAAGGGATTTCTTTCATCGTAAATAGGATCTCCACGCATGAAGGTAATAATGTGATCAGCCGGAATACCACCGCGTCGAAGCATCTGATAGGTATGCGAAACGTCTGCGTGATGGTTGTAGCGATAAAAGCCCTTGCCACAAGCCATCAGCACTGCCCACTGATCACCCAGCACCAAACCCAACAAAAGGAACAGAGTCACTGTTTTCATTTCACTCAAAACAAAAGTGAGGATGGACTTAGAAAAACACTTGACAAGCATAATTGATGGGGATGGGCATTTGTCAAACGGTTATACTTGCAACCATGACGGGTGAACCCCTGGGTTCTGGGTGACACAGTCTTGTCAAAAACGTCAGAGAGTAGAGTGCTTTGACAAGGGCTCGTTTTGCCATTGCGGATGTTAGAGAAGTGAGGGGAGTTTGACAGGCAATAGGAAGGGGAAAAGGGCGGAATGAGAGAATGAACACTGGTTGTTGATGTGAACTGTGTATTGTTCGAGATAGTAGTCTAATAGAGTTATGTATGATAGTAGCAATGGCTACATGTGGTTTGAGAAGGAAATGACCTGGATGGGTTCTGAAACGATTTGTGCAACAAATCCTCAGCATGCAAAAGCTAATCAAGCAAAAAGCACTAGTGCCAGTACTGGTATTGATTTCCTTCCGCAAATGCTCTACTAAATGCAAGCGGATTCTCATTGCACATGTTCACGAACACGTTGAAGTACTTCAACGCATAATCACTCCTTCCCAAACTCGCCTCGAACTGCTTGATGGCGCGAGCGTAGCACTCGGTGTTCTTCACAGGCTCAGGCATCTGGTAGTACTTGGCCTCCTTCGCCAGAGCGTAAAAGTATCTGTCGATGGCCTGGCGGCTGGCGACCTCCTCCTCGTAGAGCTTCTGCCACTTCTT
>OIWT01000319.1_pt1 | contig 69587 bp, 53 predicted proteins | sample 1587701 | NCBI WGS metagenome assembly OIWT01 (sample SAMEA3888904, study PRJEB22519) | human gut metagenome | biome: human gut; feature: human-associated habitat; material: faeces | place: Denmark | collected 2009
TTGCCAAAAGAATGTTGGAGAAAGGGATTGACATTGAGACAATTTCAGAACTGACTGGTTTGACGGAAAAGGAGATTTCCGAGTTGAACTGGATTGATGCCTAAGATGTGGCGAAGAACCAAAAAGCAGGCGGACTGGAAAACCAATCCGCCTGCATTTTTATCGGGTGTTTTCTGATATGACGTCAGAAAACCTTATCATAATCTTACCACTCAAGAATCTTCTTGAAATCGTATGCCTCAGGATTCTCGATACCGAGAGCCTTTACAGCCTCGTAATCCTCAGGAGTTACATAGTGCGCAATGTACTTGTAATAGTTCTGAGCTGTGCTGGCATTGATATCCACGATTCTCGGAGGAATCTTTCCTGTCTCAGGATCCTGCAAATCAGCAAGATAGAGAGGAGAAACATTACCATAAGAATCTACATATACCATGCAGCCTGTCTTACCCTCGCTGAACAGCTGGTAAACGCCCATGGCAAGCTCTGTGCAATATGTAAGGTCATAAGCAACAGGGTCCTGGCAGCGTACATCATAACCGATTTCTACCGGACGGCTCTTGACACTGAGACCTATCTTGGCGAATTTCTTCTCAAGAAGCTCATTGAAAAGGACAGCCTTTGAAATCTTGCCAAGCTCAGGGTGACCATGCTCATCATATGAGAAGTGAACACCGGCCTCTGCAGCTTCCTTTGCAACTTCTTCATTGTGGAAAAGGCCCTCTGCAGCTACAATTGTACCATAATGAACACCCATCAGCCTTCTCTTGATGATAGCAGAAACAGAAAGACGAACAATCTTGTCAAGAGTCATCTGAGTCTTGTTGAACATCTCAGGGATGATGGTCATAGGGCAATGTGTTGCCTCACCAATACCGAGAGCAAGGCTACCGCAGGTGCGGCCCATTGCAGAAATAACCAACCAGTTGCCTGAAGTACGGGCATCCTCGTAAATGGTTCTTGCGATATGAGCACCCTCGTTCTTTGCAGAATTATATCCGAAAGTAGGAGCATTTGCAGGAAGAGGAAGGTCATTGTCAATTGTCTTAGGACAATGGATATTTGCGATAGGATAGTTCTTCTCCTCGAGGAACTTTGAAATTCTGTTAGCTGTCGAAGCGGTATCGTCACCACCGATAGTAACAAGAAGTTTGATGTTGTTGTCCTTGAACAGGTCGAGGTTGAAGTGCTTTTCGAAATCCTCGTTAGTCGGCTTGAAACGGCTCATTTCAAGGTAAGAGCCTCCTCTGTTAAAATAGCGGTCTGCTTTAAAGAAATCGAGGTCCTCTATACGTGCATCCTTGCTGAAGAGACCTGAATAGCCGCCATGCAGTCCGATAACCCTGTAACCCTTAGAAAGGAAAGTCTTTGCTACACTCATTGAAACTGAGTTCATTCCTGGGGCTGGACCGCCTCCGCACAAAATAATGATTGCGTCTTTCATGATAAAATCGAAAAATTTATAATGTTATATTCGTTTTCCGGGGTGCAAAATTATCACTTTTCAGCCAATTTTCCACAAAAAAATGGTTAAATTTGTGTTTTATGAATAAAGAAAAGGACAAATGGACCGCCAACAGGCTGAAAACAGAATAAGGGAACTTAGAAAAATCCTCTGGGAAAACAGCAGGAAGTACTACGTAGATAACGCTCCGGCTATAAGTGACTACGAGTATGACCATCTTATGTATGAGCTTGCTGACCTGGAAAAAGAATATCCCGATCTCGTAACACCGGATTCACCGACACGCAAAGTCGGCAGCGATTTGGAGAATTCAGACGAGAACGGAAGGACATTGGTGACAGCCCGCAAGGAATTTGCACAGTATGAGCATAAATATCCCATGCTCTCGCTGGCCAACACATACAATATCGGAGAAATTGAAGATTTCGTGACAAGGGCTTCGAAAGCCATCAGCAAACCATTCACATACTCATGCGAGCTGAAATTCGACGGAACAGCCATCTGCCTTACGTACCGTGACGGAAAACTTTTCAGGGCATTGACCCGAGGGGATGGTGTCATCGGTGACGATGTGACAGATAATGTCCGGCATATCAGTAATATACCTGTAACCCTCAAAGGTTCCGGATACCCCGAGGAATTCGAAATCAGAGGAGAAATCCTTATGCCATACAAGGCCTTCGACACTCTGAATGAGGAGAGGCTCAGAAACGAAGACCAGCCTTTCGCAAACCCGAGAAACGCCGCTTCAGGTTCATTGAAACTCCTTGACCCGAAAGAAGTCGGACGCAGAGGACTATGGTGTACGTTATATCACATTCCTAGTCCGAATGTCACGTTTTCAACCCACGACGAAGCCATGAAAGCAGCGGAATCCTGGGGTCTTCCGGTATCAGACAAGCGCAAAATATGTCACAATATCAATGAAATAGAAGAATACATCAACTATTGGGACAAGGAGCGCAAATTCCTTCCATATGCCACCGACGGCATTGTCATAAAAATCAATGAACTGGCATATCAGACGGAACTTGGCTATACGGCCAAATTTCCACGCTGGGCAGTGGCATACAAATTCAAGGCCGAACAAGCATTGACACAGATCAAATCCATTGATTATCAGGTTGGAAGGACCGGAGCCGTAACACCTGTGGCGAATCTTGACCCTGTCCAGTTGTCCGGAACAGTGGTCAAAAGGGCAACATTGAACAATGCTGATATGATGGCCCAGATGGACATCCGCGTAGGAGACTTTGTCTATGTCGAGAAGGGAGGCGAAATCATCCCGAAAATCACGGGCGTGGAACTCTCCAAGAGAGGCAAGGACACAAAGAAACCGGACTTCCCTACCGTATGCCCTGACTGCGGCACTACTCTGGTCAAGGAAGACGATGAGGCCAAGTGGTTCTGCCCTAACATCGAAGGGTGCCCTACACAGATAAAAGGCCGCCTTCTGCATTTCCTCAGCAGGAAAGCCATGAATGTCATAGCGGGAGACGCCACTGTGGACCAGTTGTATAATCTTGGTCTGGTAAGGACGCCGGCAGATTTTTATGACCTGAAGAAATCCGACCTCCTTCATCTAGAAGGATGGAAGGAAAGGTCGGCCCAGAGATTTCTGGACAGCCTGAAGAACAGCCTTAAAGTATCATTTGACCACGTACTCTTCGCCTTGGGCATCAGATATGTAGGAGAATCGACGGCCAAAGAGATAGCACAGCATTTCGGCAACATTGACAATATCGAAAAGGCCGATGTCACTCAATTGCTGGAAGTCCAGGACGTGGGAGAAGTCATAGCGGAAAGTGTCTACAATTTCTTCCAGAACGACAGTCATCGTCTTGAGATTCAGAGACTTAAGGCAGACGGGCTGAAAATGTCCATGGAAGCGCCGGCTCAGAACCTCTCGGCAGCATTGACAGGAAAAACGATTGTCATATCCGGGAACTTCAGCATTTCGAGGGACGAGATGAAGGAACTGATTGCACTTCACGGAGGCAAGAACAGCGGCTCGCTCAGCGGAAAGACATCCTACTTGCTTGCAGGCAGCAAGCCGGGGCCGGAAAAGATGAAAAAGGCCGAGCAACTCGGAATCCCGGTCATAAATGAAGAAGAGTTCAGGTCAATGTTGCCGGATGGTGCGTTGCCGGAAAACGATGAAGAAGAGCCGATTACGGATTTGTTCGGAGGGCTGGTGTAAGAAGTGGGGCAAGCAGAAAAGGAGTACAATGGGAATCAACAGTAAAATACGAAACTTCAAGACATACCTTTCAGACGGAATCTGGACTGAGAATTTCGAGAACCTTTCCAGGATGCGCGCGCATCTGATAAAGGATCTCAGGGTTCTGATTATCACCGTCAAGACATTTTCCGGCCAGAAGATAGGATTTCAGGCAGTAGCATTGAGTTTCTTCTGCACGATGGCCGCAGTGCCTTTCATTGCCATTGCCTTTGCGATTACCGGCGGACTTGGCCTGGAAGACGCTCTGAAAGAAGTGCTTACATCCAACATCGCAAACCAGCAGGCAATCGACACGCTCTTCGGTTTCGCGGAAAACATCATAAACACGGCGCAGTCCAGTCCCGTGGGGCTTGTCAGCGCGGTATTGTTCGCATGGCTGGTCGTATGGATGATGATGTGTGTGGAATCAGTATTCAATAACGTCTGGCGTGTAAACAAGTCCAGGAACATATTGAAAAGGCTTTCTTTCTACATCCTCATCATCACAGTTTCGCCCTTCGTCATACTGCTGTTCTTCTCAGGGTCAATCATTTACTCCAATGTGCTGGACATCCTGCTCCCTAACAGCGAAGCGTTTTCCGAAAGCATCAGGAACCTTCTCGGCTGGTTTATTTTCTCAGTAGTTTCAGTCCTGACTTTCTCGGTCATGTACAAGTTCATACCCAATCACATTGTCCTGTACAGACATGCGATCAAGGCGGCACTCCTGTCCGGACCGGTTTTCACAATCATGCAATACCTCTTCCTGGAGACACAGATTTTCGTCACCAGGCTCAATACGATATACGGCGCAGTCGCCGCAATCCCACTTTTCATGTTCTGGCTTAATTTCGGATGGTTCATTATTCTCATCGGCGCAGAACTTTCCTACGCTTTCCAGAACGTAAACAACTATAATATAGACACAAGGATATGAGTTTTTCAGAATTCACCCAGAAGGACTACGAAGTCATCAGCCGGAACTATGCCGATCTTAAGGAAGCGGCAAGAAAGAGATGTTCCGGTGAACAAGAGCTTGCTGTCGTGCAGAAAGCATTTGATTTCGCAAACGAAGCGCACAAAAATGTCCGCCGTCGTTCCGGGGAGCCATATATACTTCATCCGATAGCTGTCGCCAAGATTGTCGTCAATGACATCGGACTTGGCTATAAATCCATTGCAGCAGCATTGCTGCATGATGTCGTGGAAGACACCGACTATACTGTGGATGATATCCGTCATATGTTCGGGGACAAGATTGCGTCACTCGTGGATGGTCTCACGAAAATCAAGAATGTGCTTGACAATGAGGACAAGAAGAGCAAAGATGCCGGCTATACGGAAAGCCTGCAGGCTGAGAATTTCAAGCGTATCCTCCTGACTCTCAACGACGACGTACGTGTCGTGCTGATAAAGTTGGCGGACCGTCTGCACAACTGCCGCACCATCGAATTCATGCCTGAATACAAGCGTGACAAGATTCTGAGCGAGACCATGTTCATATTCGTACCTCTGGCCCACAGGCTCGGACTGTACGAGGTGAAGTCCGAAATGGAAAACATCTGGCTGCGGTACAAGGAGCCTGATGCCTATAACGACATCAGTGCCAAGATCAACAGGGACATGTCCGACAAGGAGAAAAGCATTGACGAATTCATAGGTCCTATCCGCAATGCCCTCGAAAAGGCAGGTTTCGATTTCCAGATAAAGAAGCGGGTAAAGACCCCGTACTCCATCTGGCACAAGATGATTACCAAGCAGATAACCTTCGACCAGGTCTATGACCTCTATGCCGTGAGAATCATCTTCAATCCGACTGCCACAAACGACAACAAGGAGACGGAGAGAGATCAATGCTACCACATATTCTCCATAATAACAGGACTTTACAGATATAAGTCCGAGCGGGTACGCGATTGGGTCAAGCACCCGAAGAGCAATGGATATGAAGCTCTCCACTGCACATTGATGAGCAATTCCGGTATCTGGATTGAGGTTCAGATCAGGACAAGGAGAATGGATGACATTGCAGAGAAAGGTATTGCAGCCCACTGGGCGTACAAGCAGGACGGCTATATCAGCGAAAATGACAGCGAAATGGACAAATGGCTTTCCAAGGTCAAAGAAATCCTGGTAAGTCCAGATGTCAATGCCCTCGAACTGCTCGATATCATCCACAAGGACCTGACCGCCACCACTATTCTCGTCTTCACTCCGAAGGGAGAACAGAAATCCATCGAGAAAGGTGCCACAGCTCTTGATTTCGCGTATCTGATTCATTCCCAGATAGGTAACAAGGCCATTGCTGCCAAGGTTAACATGAAGCTCGTGCCTCTCTCATATGTCCTCAAGACTGGAGACCAGGTAGAAATCATTTCTGCAGAGGACGGGCATCCAAAACTGGAATGGTACGATTTCCTTACCACACGACATGCAAAGAATCAGGTGATGGATTATTTCCGTCCACAGAGGGATGAGTTCATCAAAACAGGCAGGGAGGCATTGACAGAAAACCTCAAGAGTATCGGAATGAAAGCCGACAATTCGACGTTGAGACTCTTCTCTTCAAGGCTCGGACTGAACAGTTCAGACGAGTTCCTCTTCCGCTATGGCATCGGCTACATCAAATTCGAGGACATCGCGAGAATCATCTCAGAAGACAAGAAGGAGAACACGGATTTCATCATAAACTCTTCTTCAGACGGACATAAATATGTGATTGCAGGGTGCTGCAAGCCTATTCCAGGAGACCCTGTAGTGGGATTCATGTCACCGGACGGAACCATAACCGTCCATAAGAAATCCTGCCCTGTGGCTGAGGACATCGCCACCAAACACGGAGACAGAATCGTGAAGACTCTTTGGGAATCCCCTACCGACATATCATTCCCGGTACGGATTTCGCTCAGAGGCATTGACAGGATCGGACTTCTGAACGACATCTCCGGCTACATTTCGCTGGTTATGGGCGTGAACATGCGCCACATTAACCTGAATACCGAAGGAGGCATTTTCGACGGCTACATTGACCTTTTCGTGCATGACCGGGACATTCTGGATAAAATGATTGTCAAGCTACAGAGTATCAAGGGAATACAAAGTGTCATGCGTACAGATTTGTAAAACAGTATGAACAAAAATATAGAGAGACTCATTCCGGGAATCCCGGTAGCATTAGTACTTGGGGCAATGATGTTTTCACATTCTTGCGCCAACACGACGACCCCGCCAAGCGGAGGAGACAAAGACACGATTCCGCCGGTCATAACCAATATCTCCCCTCTTCCCGGGAGCACCAATGTCCCGACGCACAACACACAGATAGTCATTACTTTCAATGAATATGTGACAGTCAAGGATCCCAAGGCGATTTTTCTCTCTCCACCTCTGGAGAAGAGCCCGCGATACAAAATCCGGGGAAAATCTGTCGTAGTATATTTCGAATCAGACCTCGACACGAACACGACATACACCCTCGACCTTACCAATGCGATAGCGGACAACAACGAGGGCAACATGTACCCTGGCTACACGCTGATGTTCTCGACAGGTTCCCAGATTGATTCCATGGCGATTACCGGAGTCGTGAGAGACTGCAACACCCTGCAGCCCATAAAAGGCGCTACAGTAATGCTTTACAAGGACTTGTCCGATTCCGCAGTCTTCAAGCGCAGACCGGACGCCGCTGTCAAGACTGATGACTGGGGATTCTTTGCGCTGAGAAACATCGCGGATACCGACTATCGCCTGTACGCAATCAGGGATGAAAGTTCCAACAACATCTATGACCCTGACAATGACCGCATTGCATTCCACGACAGCATAATACGTCCCACTATCGTAGCCACTGACGACCTCCCGGAACTCATGAAATACGATATGAAGGACACCTTGCACTGTGAGGCCAGAAAGGCGGAATATGAGATGGTAATGTTCCGCGAAAAGCCGTCCAAGCAGATGATTGTCAATAAGGTACGTACACAGCCAAGGTCTTCGTACATAACATTCATGGCTCCGTCTGCCCAGATAGATTCGCTGTGGATCAAGGGAATTCCGGCGAACCGCCTTATCACACAGTTCAATATCCAGAAGGACAGTCTCGAGATTTGGGTCAATGACAGGAAGCGTATGCCTGACACATTGCACCTGTTCGTCGATTACATGAAGACCGATACCACCGGCAAGATGGTTCCGTTCACGGAGCACGTCCGCCTTGCAATGGAGAAAGCCGGCAGCAAATCAAAGAGTTCCAGAAGGGATATCAAGCATGAGGATACCACTTGTGTCATGAAAGTCACGGCAGAACCTGAGAATATCGAGCAGTATGGATTCCAGATAGAGTTCAACTACCCTATCATCTATGAGAATTTCGATTCTCTGAAACTGATTTCCATCAACCCTCGCCAGCAGGAATCCAAGATGAGGTTTTCTGTTGTGCGCGACACCCTGAATCTCAGGAAATACACACTCACTCCAGAAGGAAAACTGATGACAGGATATGAATACAAGCTTAAGGTCCCTCATCGTAAGTTCCGCGACATCAATGGTTTCTACAATGACAGTACCGAAGTGAAAGTGTCCTTGCCTAAGGATGACAAACTCAGCACTCTGATTCTGGACATGACGAATGTCAACCACAAGTATATCATTGACCTTCTCAATGAGAAGAGAGACAAGGTCCTGCGCTCATATATCATTGAAAAAGACGCGAAACTCACTTTCCCTTATCTGAAGGAAGGCAAGTATTCGGTCCGTATGACTGAGGACAAGAACAAAAACGGCATGGTCGACACCGGTAATCTTCTGGAACACAGGCAGCCGGAAAAGGTCATCTTCTACAAACTCAAGGACGGCTCTTACATCCTGAACATCAAGGAAGCCACAGAAGTGGAACAGAGGCTGGACATTGCTAAACTGTTTGGAGAGAATTAAAATGAGAAAATTGATTATTATAGCTGGAGCAGCTCTCTTCCTCTCTACCAATGCTTTGGCTCAGATGGTGGTGGAAGATTCAGTGGCCGTATCAATGCCAGATTCCACGGAATCCGCCCCGAGGCTCATTCCGTCAGTAAAGAAGAAACATCTTAAAAAGGTGTCCAAGGACACCTTGACATTCAAGGCATCGCGAGAATACTCAGACGAATATCTGGATACCGTAAAAGTGGTGACGAAATTTTCCATCAATGACTATACGATGGTCGGTTTCCAGTATGGCTACACATTGAGCCAGATGATGTTCAATCCTACCAAGAGGCAGGGAATGCTCATGAATCCGTACAATTTCGGAGTAACGTTCACCAAGTACGGAAAGATGTTCGGATACATGCCGTATTTCGGTTTCCAAACCGGCTTGTTCTATGGTCAGAGCGGTTATAAGTTCAAGAAAGACAAGGAGACAGGCAACTATACGGAGACGGTGGACGGAGCGATTCAGGCCAGATACACATATGGAGAGATTCCGTTTCTGGCACATCTCCACATGGATGTCTGGCACCTCAAGTTCATCGTAAATGCGGGTCTTTTCGGAGGATACCGGTTCAGCATTGAACGCGAAGGCGAAAAGGTTCCGGAGAAGTACAAGACTGCTTTCTATGACTATGAAAAGCGCTTCGAGTATGGTGTGAAGGCTGGAGTAGGATTCGGATTCGTTTTCGACCCTGTAGAATTTCACATCGAGGCGACATACAGATACTCAATGGGCAGTCTCTACAAGCCTGACTATAACAGCGAGTATTACTACAGATTCGCATATCCGTCGGATATAATCATTTCTGCAGGCCTGCATTTCCAGCTTACCAGACGGACAGGAAAGACCAAGTCCCAGTTAAGGAAAGAGGCCAGACAGCTTGTATATGAAACCAAACAGGAAAATCTCTGATAGCATGAAACAGGAAATCAAAACTCTAACTGCAAAAGTCGGTGACATTCTTATCGGTTCCGGACATCACATTGTTGTCCAGACCATGTGTAACACTCATACATACGATGAGGATGCAACTGTAAATCAATGTATAAGAATGCATGACGCCGGCGCTGAAATCATCAGGATAACCGTCCCTGGACTTCAGGACGTACCGCACGTGGAGGCTATCCGCAACAAACTGAGAAGCAAAGGCATTGACACTCCCCTTGTGGCAGATATCCATTTTTCCTCAGAGACGGCCATAGCGGTTGCCCCCTTCGTTGAAAAGGTGCGAATCAACCCTGGCAATTTCAGCAAAGACTTCGACGAGGCATCAAGACAGCTCGCAAGACTTGTCAAAGTTTGTTCAGAGCACGGCACTGCCATCCGTATCGGCCTGAACCACGGCTCGTTGGGAGAGCGTATCACTAATCTTTACGGCAATACCCCGAAAGCCATGGCTGAAGCAGCAATGGAATGGCTGAGGCTCTGCATAAAGAACGATTTTTTCAATGTCGTAGTCTCCCTCAAGTCCAGCAACACCATCGTAATGGTCGAGGCCTATAGACTCCTGGCTGAATACATGCAGAAGGAAGGCACTGTTTTCCCGATTCATGTAGGTGTGACTGAAGCCGGCAATGGAGATTCTGGAAGAATCAAGTCGTGCGTAGGCACATCTGCACTCCTTTCAGAAGGAATCGGGAATACAATCCGAGTTTCCCTGACTGAGGATCCTGTCAATGAAATTCCTGTGGCACAATACATTGCTGACAGATATGACGGCAAACTGCAATCCAGCATGACTTCACTGGAACTGGACGGCAAAACTGCTGAAGCCGTATATGACGCGCCGTCACGTGAGCGCCTGCTGCTCGATTTCTCCTGCGACTTCGGAAAGCGTCTTCTGGACAAGGAACTTGACGAAGTGCATATTTCCGGAACATATAAAGACTGCGACGGCAAGGCTGTGCAGATAGTCGAATCCGGTTTGGGCCGCTATCTGGAAGACGAACTCATGCAGGCTGCACGCAGAAGATTCTACAAACCTGAATATATTGCCTGTCCAGGATGCGGAAGGACCATGTATAACCTGCAGTCCACTTTCGAACAGGTCAAAGCACGTACGGCACATCTGAAAGACGTAGTCATCGCTGTCATGGGCTGCATTGTCAACGGACCGGGAGAAATGGCTGATGCGGACTGGGGATACGTCGGTGAAGGCAACGGAAAAGTGTCCATCTACCACAAGAAAGAGCCTGTAATTCGCCACGTACCTGAATCTGAGGCCGTAGATACACTCGTGTCAATGATAGAGGATGACCAGAAGCAGTAACTCATGACAGACGACCTGGTGTCTGTCACAAATATAACAAACGCATCTCAAGAACTTGATGACAAGACTCTTGAGATGCGTTCAGTTTATCTGTATTTCTCAAGTTTCGCACGTGCAAAACTTGAATCCGTATTACTTGAGCTCTGCGATAATGGTTTCAGCCGCCTTTGTCTCTTCGCCCAGTTTTACCTTGATATCAGCATCAAGAGGAAGGAACAAATCAAGTCTGGATCCGAACTTTATGATTCCGCACTGCTTTCCGCGTGACTCCTGAGAACCGACCTCAGAGTAAGATACAATCCTCCTTGCGAATGTTCCGGCAATCTGTTTGAAGAAAATCTCTCCATGACCGGTATCTATAGCAGTAGAAGCATGCTCGTTCTCTTCAGCTGCCTTAGGTAGGAAAGCCAGAAGATATTTTCCCGGATGATACTTATAATAAGTTACCTTTCCGCTCGCCGGCCAGAAATTTGCGTGAACATTGAAGAAGTTCATATACACTGAAACCTGTATACATTCCTTCTTAAGATATTCTTTTTCAAATACTTTCTGGATGATTACCACCTTTCCGTCGGCACCGGATGTCACAATCTTCTCCCCGTTCGGAGTATGACGTACAGGAACACGGTGAAACCATGTAACGAAAAGTGCATACAAAAGGAATATCGCTGATATGGCACAGGCAAGTCCACGAATTGGGATGAACGTCATACTGAGATAGATGATAACACCGCTCACCAACCACGCGCAGGCTATAGTTCCGTAAGAATTTTTGTCAATTTTCATGTTTCTAGGCAATGAATTCGCGATTAAATGTTCAAAGATATGAATAAAATCGCAGTTTCAGAAATCAAATCGTCCGTTACTACAGAATATTCATGACAATTAGATAAAGCGCACCTACCGGCATCGCAAATATGGTACTGTCAAAACGGTCAAGCATTCCGCCATGTCCGGGAATGACCGTACCGGAATCCTTGACATTGTAGTGGCGTTTCCACTGAGACTCGAAAAGATCTCCATAAACACCTGCAATATCCATTACTATAGCCAGCAGGACTACATTCAAGAGTGTGATATCAAGACTCATAGTATATTTCATGACGATTCCGGACAATACTGAGCAGAACATTCCTCCCCAAAAACCGGCCCATGTTTTCTTAGGAGATATGGCAGGAAACAGTTTCTTACCGAAACGCTTTCCAAGAGTAGATCCGAAAACATAACCGCCTATGTCGGAACTCCAGATGAGAATAAAGAAACACAGGAGGATGGTTCCGTTGAAAGTCTGGTTGAAAAAGACAATCAGATTCGATAGTGACAGAGGAACTGCTATGTATAAGATTCCTGTGTAAATATCTGAGAACTTTCCGAATTCCGTCTTGTCCCTTACATAGAGAGAATTGACCATTACCATCAGTATCGGAAGAATGGCAATGGAAACATATTTCACTTCCATGTCATAGGCACAAGAGCAGAAAATCAATGAAAACAGGATGATTCCGGAGAATATCGCCAGAAGTCTGGAAAATTTGTACCTGTCATTCATTGTAATCGTATAGAACTCATGCATCATGACGGACATGATGAAAATCACAAGCGCAGCGAAGAGGAACTTATTCACAAGGAGACCGGCTAACATCACAACGATGAAGCCGGCTCCTGAAATAGTCCTTAAAACAGTATTGTTCATGGTTTGGGTTTATAGTACGTACGTAACTCTAGTTTGTATCAGCCGACGCCTTGTCCGATGGTTCATCAGCAGTATCTTCCGGCGTCAGTTCATCAGCCTCCGGCTTGACCTTAGGGCCGAGAATCTTCTCGACATCATCTGCAAAAATTACTTCCTTTTCGAGAAGCAGGGCGGCCATCTTGAGGAAGCCCTCTTTGTTGTCGGTAAGAATCTTGAGCGTCCTGTCATGAATCATTGAAACAATGTTCTTAACCTCAGCATCAATGACTTCCGCAGTCTTCTCACTGAAAGGCTTAGTCAAGTCATAGCCTCTGGCTCCGGTAGAATCGTAGAAAGACAAGGCTCCGACAGCCTCACTCATTCCATAGTACTTGACCATTCCGTAAGCCATCTGGGTAAGTCTTTCAAGATCGTTCTGTGCTCCTGTAGAAGGCTCACCGTTCACGATTTCCTCAGCGACACGTCCTCCGATAAGCGAACACATCTCATCGATCATCTGAGACTTGGTCCAGAGTTTTCTTTCCTCAGGAAGATACCACGCGGCACCTAGTGCCTGACCTCTTGGAATCAACGTAACCTTAAAGAGAGGATTAGCATACGGAAGCAACCAGCTTACGGCTGCGTGTCCTGCCTCGTGGTGGGCAATGGACTTCTTCTCTGCGGGAGTAATTATCGCAGCCTTACGCTCGAGTCCTCCTATGATCCTGTCGACCGCATCGAGGAAATCCTGCCTGTCAATCTCCTTCTTATCTCTTCTTGCAGCCGTAAGTGCAGCCTCGTTACAAACATTCGCGATGTCGGCTCCGGAGAACCCTGGAGTATGTTTGGCCATGAATTCCACATCGAAATCTCCGGCAATCTTGAGTCCCTTTATATGGACATTGAAAATCTCCACTCTTTCCTTGAGTTCCGGAAGATCCACATGAATCTGTCTGTCGAAACGGCCGGCACGCATAAGCGCCTTGTCCAGAATATCCGCACGGTTTGTCGCTGCGAGAACGATTACACCGGAGTTGGTATCGAAGCCGTCCATCTCAGTAAGGAGCTGGTTCAATGTATTTTCACGTTCATCGTTGGATGAGAATCCGGCATTCTTGCCTCTTGCACGTCCGACCGCATCAATCTCATCTATAAACACGATACAAGGAGCCTTTTCCTTAGCCTGCCTGAACAGGTCCCTGACGCGGGAAGCACCTACTCCGACGAACATCTCTACGAAATCAGATCCGGAGATAGAAAAGAACGGCACATTGGCCTCCCCTGCCACAGCCTTGGCCAACAAGGTCTTACCGGTTCCAGGAGGGCCGACGAGGAGGGCTCCCTTAGGGATCTTGCCTCCCAACGCCGTATATTTCTTCGGATTCTTGAGGAAATCCACAATTTCCATCACCTCATCCTTCGCACCATACAGACCGGCCACATCCTTGAATGTAACCTTGACTGTATTCTTGTCTGCCAGTTTCCCGGTAGCCTTTCCGACTCCGAAAATGCCGCCCTGTCCTCCAGGACCGCCTCCTCCCATGTTTCTGTTAAATCCCCTGAACATGAAGAACCACATCAGAATCAGAATCACAGGGAACAGGAACCAGTCAAGGACATGAGTCCACATCTGGTCGTCATTCTCCATAATGACCTTGAAATGGTCTGCCGGAGCCAACGCCGCATTAAGTTCCGAGAACTCGTTCTCAGGGTCGAATTTACCTGAGACATAGAACCAGAAATGCGGAGATGAAGAAGGAACTTTTCCTCCGAACTTGTCACTATACTTGGCCAGACGATCCGGACGAATCGTAACATCTCCCTTATAGTCATTCCTGATATAGACGATGTCTTTCACATCACCTGCCTGAATCATCTCCTTCACATCCGCCCATTCGATTTTCATCGGTTTGGCGGAACCGCTGGTGAACATCAGGTATAATATGCCTATAATCAATGGAATATAGAGCCACGAAAAACCGAAATTTATCGTGACTATCTTTCGTTGCGGCTTATTGCCGTTTTTATTGGTATTATTTGCCATCTAATCAGTTCGTTACAATGAATCAGGCCCGGACTCCAGTTTCTTCACCCTCTTGGCAGAAGCTCTGACCTTTGTCGCAGCCTTAGGCTTGACTCTTTTTTCAGCAGTTTCCTGAACCGGAACCGGCTCATCAGTATATTCGGTCCTCTCAGCATCAGCCCAAAGGTCCTCAAGCCTATAGAACTCTCTGTACTGCGTAAGGAATATATGCACAACGACATCACCGTAATCCAGAATAATCCAGAAATCGTTTTCCAATCCCTGCATACGGAGGACTTTCCTCTCGCACTTCTCTTCCATCCTGACAATGACATTGTCGGCTATAGCGGCCACTGCTGTCGTAGAATCAGCGTTGCACACTACAAAATAATCTGATATTGCCGTACCTATCGGGCTCAGGTCCAGAGACACGACATTCTGTCCCTTCTTTTCAAGCATCGCGTCAGTTATGACCTTAAGAACATTTTTTCCCATTTATAAGATTTGTTTAAATTTGTAGTGCAAATATAAAACAAAAATCAGTCCAATGAAAGCGCTAGCGCCCATAACATGGTTCGATACCATCGATTCTACCAATTCTGAGGCCCGCAGGAGAGCGGAATCTGCCGAAAATGGAAACATAGACAATATGTCAGTCTATGCTGCAAGATTCCAGACCGCCGGCCGCGGGCAGAGAGGCAACAAATGGACAAGCGCTGCCGGCGAGAATCTGACATTTTCAATCCTGCTCTACCCCGGAAAGGGCGGGAATCCCAAGGTCAATGCAATCGGACAGTTCTGTCTGAGTATAGTATCATCACTTTCCGTCATTGACTTTCTCTCTTCCAAAAATGTTCAGGCCAGCATCAAATGGCCCAATGACATATATGTCCGCAACAAGAAAGTCTGCGGAATGCTGATTGAAAACAGCCTTTCAGGAACTGAGGTATCCAGCAGCATCATTGGCATAGGGCTCAATCTCAACCAGACATCCTTCTCTCCGGAACTGATGAACCCGACATCACTTTACCTAATTACCGGGACACGTAATGAACCTGAAACGGCATTGGAAGAATTCATGGAAATATTTCAGAAAAACCTCAGCATGCTGGAAAATGCTGAGAAGTCTAATTCATTGAAAAACAGATACCTGGACAAACTATACAGATACGGAAAGGAAGAGAGTTATCACGACTGCATCAATGATGAGGACTTCAAAGGTACGATAAAAGGCATCTCCGAAGAAGGTCTCCTTCTCATGGAAATGCCTGATAAATCTGTCAGAAGATTCGCTTTCAAAGAGTTAAGCTATATCATCTGATTTCATCTTAGAAATCACGTCTGCCGGATTTTCCGCCTTGAAGACAGCACTGCCGGCAACAAGAATCTCCGCTCCGGCCTGAGCCAATGCGCTTGCATTAGAAGGAGAAACGCCGCCATCTACCTCAATCCTGCATGACAAGCCCTGTCTTGCTATCTCCGCCTTGACAGCCCTTACTCTTCCATAGGTATCCTCTATGAACTTCTGACCGCCGAATCCTGCAAACACCGACATCACAAGGATGAAATCAGCATCTTTCAGATAAGGATATACCCTTTCCACCGGGATGTCGGGATTAATGGCAAGGCCAGACTTCACTCCGTAAGAACGGATCTGGGCAAGTATCCTGGCAGGGTCGGTTCCATCGCGGTCTGAAGCCTCCAGATGAAAGCTTATCATCCCTGCGCCGACTTGAGCAAAACGCTCTACATATTTCTCCGGATGAACAATCATCAGGTGAACATCCAATGTCTTGGTCGCTTTCTTTGCAATGGCTTCCACTACAGGAAAACCATACGAAATATTAGGAACAAGGACACCATCCATCACATCAAGATGGAAGATGTCCGCGTTCAAATTCACCATTTCCACATCTTTTTCAAGATGAAGAAAGTCCGCCGAAAGCATTGATGGTGCTATCTCTATCATTTGAAATTAGTTACAATGTCAACAAGCAACTTCACAAATTTCTCGTTAGAGACCAGATCAAGTTTCTCGCCAGGAGCATGAACTCCTCTGAGTGTAGGGCCGAATGAAACCATATCGAGATATGGGAACTTCTCAAGGAACAAACCGCACTCAAGTCCGGCATGGATAGCCTTCACTTCCGGCTCTGTCCCGAATAGTCTCTTGTATGACTCCACAGACTCTTTCAAGATTGGAGAGTTCATGTTAGGAGCCCATCCCGGATAAGGATCAGAATGACCGACCTCGGCACCGGCAAGAAGGAACGCCGCTTCAACCTTGTCAGCCGCAAACTTCTTCTCAGAATTCGTCGAACTTCTCTGACTTGTCATTACTGTTATCACACCGGGCTCATTCATCTTCACGGAAGCAAGGTTTGATGATGTTTCCACAAGTCCGGCAATATCCTGGCTCATGGCAATGACACCATGCTGCACTGCCACCAATGACATTACAAGTCTCTTTGCGACATCCGAGCAGACGGGCTCCACGTTATACTCTACTCTGTTTGCCTCCGCTTTCAGGTCAGGATCCGTATTATGGAATTCATTCTTAACATCAGCAGCAAATACATTGAACCTGTCAATGAAAGAATCAACCTCATTTTCAGCAACATAGACGACAGCTTCTGAATCACGGGCAATAGCATTGCGCTTGCTTCCGCCCTCAAGTTCTGCCAACTGATACTTGCCAAGTTCCGAATAGAGGAATCTGGCCATAATCAGGACAGTATTGGCCCTTTCCTTATTGATATCATCTCCGCTATGACCGCCGAGAGCATTGAAAAATCTAAGCTTTACGGGAACTGCACCTGCATTGGCCTTTTCCCTCTCATATCTGAACACTGCAGTCGTATCAATACCGCCTGCGCATCCTACGAAGAGCTGACCTTCGTCCTCAGAATCGAGGTTAAGAAGTGTATGTGACTCAATGAATCTAGGCTCCATAGCCATAGCGCCGTCCATACCTGTCTCCTCAGAAATGGTAAAGAGACCTTCGACCTTTCCCGTAGGAAGATCACTTGCGAGAAGGGCCAATGTTGCAGCAACACCGATTCCGTCATCAGCACCGAGAGTCGTCTCCTCAGCAATCATCCAGCCATCCTTAACCACATAGTTGATAGGGTCTTTGGTGAAGTCATGCTTGCTGCCGGCTATCTTCTCACAAACCATGTCCTGATGGCTCTGGAGAGCAATGGCCGGAATATTTTCCTTACCCGGAGTTGCTTCTTTTGTGATTACGACATTACCGGTCGCATCTGTCTTGCAGGCAAGATTATGCTCTGCGGCAAATTTCTGGAGAAACTCAATCATTTTCTCCTCATGACCAGATTCACGCGGAATACGGGTGATTTCGCGGAAAATGTCAAGTACTGATTCTGAATTCATAATATCCTGTGTTTTTAATTATTTCGCAGGCGTCAGCATTTTTTCAATATCAGCCACGTACTGCTTGAACATTTTGTCAGTCTGCATAAGGTCCGTGACAGTATTGCATGCATGAAGCACTGTCGCATGGTCTTTTCCTCCAAGTTCCGCGCCAATAGATGACAAGGAACAACCTACCAGAGTCCTGCTCATATACATGGCTATCTGACGAGCCTGCACAATCTGCCTCTTCCTGGACTTGGAAATAAGGATTTCCTTCGGTATGTTGAAATATTCGCACACGGTTTTCTGAACGCGGGCAATCGTAATTTCCGACTTGTCCTCTCCCACTATCTTGCCTGTGATTTTTTCGGCAAGGTCCACAGTCATCTCCTTATGGATAAGTGTAGCATGAGCTATAAGAGAGATCAACGCTCCTTCGAGTTCACGGAAATTCGATTTGATTCTTGTTGCCAGATATACCAGCACCTCCTCGCTCACCGTAACACCCTCACGGAAACTCCTCGCCTTGAGCATTTCGAGCCTCGTGGCATAAGAAGGCCTCTGAAGTTCCACGGAGAGTCCCCACTTCAGTCTGGAAAGAAGTCTTTCCTCGAAGTTGTGAAGGTCAGCCGGAGCACGGTCTGATGTAAAAATCAGCTGTTTTCCGTTCTCGTGAAGATGGTTGAAGATATTGAAGAACGCGTTCTGCGAACCAGGACCGATAAGATCCTGAATATCATCGACAATCAGCACATCTATCTTCATATAGAACGCCAGGAAGTCAGTAAGTTTGTTCTTCACGTTTGTGGCGTTCATATATTGTGTCTTGAACTCGCTTCCGGTAACATAGAGTACAACCTGATCAGGATATTTCTCCTTGATAGCCAGACCGATAGCCTGTGAGATATGTGTCTTTCCAAGTCCCGGAGGACCGAAAAGGAACAAAGGGTTGAACGGAGTACGCCCCGGTGCGGAAGAAATGCTTTCTCCGGCAGTAATACCCATCTTGTTACATTCTCCTGAAACGAGGTTTCCGAAACAATATACAGGATTCAATCTGGGATTGATGTTGATTTTTCTGAGTCCAGGGAAGACCATCGCACCCGGATTTCCGCCGTTAGGATATGTATTGATTGAAACTGGTTTGTTTACGGGAGGAGCGACGTTGGCTGCAGGATAAGTCATAGGCGGCTGCACGCTTACAGGCCTTACACTGTAATACAACTTCGCATTTGACCCGATAACACGTATCAGAGTCTTCCTGACAACATCCAGAAATTTGTCTTCTATGTATTTGATATAGAACTGCGAAGGAGCTTCAAGCTTCAGCTCCGAATTCACCAGTGAAATCGGCTTGATAGGCTTGAACCAAGTATTGAATTGCTGAGTACCGATAACACTTTCAATGATACTGCAACACTCCTTCCAAACTATATTTAAATTAGCTTCCCCCATTTCTTCCTTGCTACATTTCGGCACGGATCCCGTCCGTGATTTATAATCTATGCTTTTACAGTTAAAAAAGCATCAGAACAAAGGGCTATCCCCTTCTTCTGACGCTTTACAAAATTACCTGAAAAATAATTAATAAAAAACTGTTGCCGCTATTGGATTTGAAATTTATTTTACTCCATTAAAACTTATCAACAACCTATTGTTTATAAATTATATTTCATTGATTATAAATATATTACATGTTAATAACGGCGTTCAAGATGCATCAATCGCACGTATCTGTTTATAATTATTCAAATTTAAAAATAACTCTTTCAACAGTTCTCAGTTGCTCAATACCAGCCCAATACATCGTTTCAGAGACCTCAAGTTTTTATAGCAACCTGATACGTATATATTTTTTAGGATTTTCCTCTATTTTCTTAACAAGACTGTCAATGCTGCCCAAGACTTCTTCAAGCGACTCATACAAAGAACTGTCGTTTGTAAGTTTTCCGAAAGTACCGTCAGGAGAATTGAGATTATCCGTAAGGGTCTTCAGAGAATTGATGAGCCCTGCAATCTCAGCCTCCCCTATCTGATCTGCGGCAGCCTTCACCCCTGTCATTGCCGTATCAGCCTTTTCCATTACGGAATTGAGGCGTTCAGATATGGATTTAAGGTTCATAACAAGTTCGTCCAAATCCCCGGACTTGTCTGCCAGCGCTCCTGTAAGCCGCTCGGTATTTGCCAATGTTCTCTCGACATGTCCCATAGCTGACTTCACTGTATGTTCATCGACCCCTCCAAGTACTCTGTCAATGGCACCGCTGGCAGCACTCAAGCTGTCCAATGCGGCAGATGCCTTGACAATGAGCGGTCCGATAAGGTTGGTAAGTGAACTTACCATATCAGGGGCATAGGAAGGAGCCAGTTCAGTACCGTTTCCGGCAATCTCGGATGATGTACCCAAGTCCAGCCTGATTCCTTTTCCGCCCATGAGGTCCACACTGTAGATTGTCATCTTGGTATCTACAGGGATAGCTATCTTCTTGGTCACGGAGCATGTAACATCGAACATCTCCGTCTCCGGATTATACTTGACCACAGTCACTGTGCCCGCTTTATATCCCTTCACATATACAGGATTGGAAGGAACAAGGCCCTCGATATTGGCATAATGCGAACATATTTCTATCTCCCTGCCGAAAATATCCTCCCCTCTGAGATAGTTTATCGCAAAAAATGCGGCCGTGAGTACTGAGATTACAAATATTCCGATTCGTGTTTCTCTACTGATTGTCATACTGATTTCACTTCAAAATTGTTACTGTTCCATCCTTTACCGCCACAACAAACGAGCCAGGGTAGAGTTTCCTTATTTTCGCGAACTGTGTTCTTGCCCCGTCCGGGGTATCGGATACACCTATTATATATTTATATATATTACCCGACTTGACCATGGTGACTTTGTAACCTTTGAAAAACGGGTCGTTGTCTTTCATGAGTTTTCCGGAAGCAAGGACCTGAGTCCCGTAAACGGCTTTCACCTGACTTGCATTGACAGCAGCCTGAGTGTTTTTCCCGGCAGTTTCGGCGACAGCAGGCTTGGCGGAAGCAGGCGCAGCGCCAACTTTTACATTGACACTGCTGTCATATCTTTTTTTGAACACGCTGAAAGCGACATAGATGTCCTGGGCGATTTTCTCGCGTCCGCTTTCGGTCCGCATGGATGCAAGGTCAGTCGCATTGGACATGAAGCCGATTTCTATCAATGCAGCAGGCATTGCAGTCTTCCAGAGAACAAAAAACGGGTCCTGCCATATTCCGCGGCTGGTCCGCATCGGTCCCGCAGACATGGCTTTCTCCACATCCTCAGCGAAACGCAGACTCTGTTCCAAATGGGCATTCTGCATGAGATTGAAGAAAATGAATGACTCCGGGTCAGACGGATCGAAGCCCTGATATTTGGTCGTATAGTCATCCTCCATCATGATTACGGAGTTCTCACGCTTGCAAACATCCATATTATAGGCAAACAAATCCCTGTTCTTGTTGGATGACTGGCCTAGGACATGGATAGAATAACCGTTTGCTGCAGAAGAAGATGCGGTGTTCACATGAATGGAAATGAACAAATCCGCATTGTTCTTGTTGGCCACATCGGCTCGTCCCGCAAGAGTGATGAACGTGTCAGTGGAGCGTGTCATGACCACCTTCACATCCGGGAAGCCTGCCTTAATCTTATCGGAAAGACGTTTTGCGACATCCAGCGCAATTTTGCTCTCGTAAGTTTTCTTGTCCTTGCTGACGCAACCGGGATCAGTACCGCCATGGCCGGCATCAATGCAGACTGTCCTGAGCCCCAGGCGCCCGTCTTGGGCCGCATTGAGGGAAATATTCCCTGCCAATGACAGCATTAATGCGGCTACAGCCATCAGCAGGATCTTATGTGTTTGCTTATTTTTCAAAATGGTCTTATATTTGTATTTTGCAAAAATAAGAAAATTTGTCGAAAAACGGATTCATATACCCTTAGTTCGGCTATTTGGAATATAATTGGAGACTCTTAGACATAGAATATATACGTTGATACCTTCGGATAACAGTCGTAAACATATACGCAGCAAGGTCTGGCTCTGGGCCGGACTCATTGCCTTGTTCATTTCAGCGACCTTACCTGGCGTCTCGCAAGACGGCAAGGGACGTCGCCGTCCACCTAAAAGGACATTCAGCCAGGCAGTCGCCTACAATAAAGACAGCGTACCGCCGATAACCGACTCAATGAGAGCGGTGCTGGATTCGATTCATATAGCAGATTCCCTCTTCAGCATAGATTCTGCAGCGATGATGAAGAAGAGTTCGCTGGAAAGACCGGCTTTCTCCACGGCGAAGGACTCCGTAGTGGAAGTGTTCTCAGATGGCCAGAGGAAGATATATTACTATGGGGACGTGACCGTGAAGTACGGCAACATGGAACTTTCCGCAGACTACATGGAATATGACATGAAGACTGGAACCGTCTATGCCAAGGGAACACTTGACACGTTGACGGGGGAAGTCAAAGGCCAGCCTAAGATGAAAGAAGGCGGCTCCGAGTACTCCATGGAAGAGGTGAGATACAACTTCAATTCCCGCAAGGCCCGGATTACCAACATGATAACCCAGCAGGAAGACGGTTTGCTGCACGGAAAGAACATCAAGATGCTGCCTGACAGATCCATCAACATTACAAAAGGCCAATATACTGTCTGTGACCTCGAGCATCCACACTATTACCTGCATCTTACTGCTGCCAAGGTCATTACGAAGCCGTCACAGAAAACGGTGTTCGGGCCTGCATACCCTGTCATTGAGGATGTCCCCCTGCCAATCGGACTGCCATTCGGATTTATCCCTAAGCGTCCGGACCGCGCGACTGGACTTCTCATGCCGACCTTCGGAGAGGAGAACTCACGAGGTTTCTATCTGAGAGATCTGGGAATGTACTTCGTCTTCGGAAAGTATCTGGACCTGTCAATAACAGGAGACATCTATACTCTCGGTTCATGGGCTATCGACGTAAATTCCAGATATAAAGTCAATTACAAGTTCAACGGAAACTTCTCCCTGAACATATCCAATGACCAGACAGGAGAAAGGGGAAGCACCGATTTCTTCCAGACAAGAAACTTCGGTCTCAAATGGTCACATACACAGGACTCCAAAGCTCATCCCGGAACCACATTCAGTGCGTCGGTGAACTTTTCCAGCCCTTCCAACAACAGATACAACTCCACATCCATAACGGAGGCTCTGCAGAACCAGGCATCATCATCCATTTCATACTCGAAGAACTGGAACGGCAAGTTCAACCTTTCCGTCAATGCCCTGCATAACCAGAATTCACGGGACAGTTCATATACATTCACGTTGCCGAACCTGACATTCTCCGTAACCCGATTCTACCCTTTCAAGAGGAAGAACAGAATCGGAAAAGAGAGATTCTACGAGAAGTTCTCCCTCGGTTACAATACCACGTTGCAGAACAAAATCAGCTTCAAGTCCTCGGAATTCATGAAAGACGGCTTCATGGACAAGTTCCAGAATGGTATGACACACAACTTCCAGATCGGTCTTCCGAACTTCACATTGGCAAAGTACCTTAACTTCACGCCGAGCGTAAGCTACGGACAGAACTGGTTCTTCCGCAAGACCGACTACGAATTCAATCCTGAAACCAACAGGGTGGAAGCCCACGACGCAGGACAGTTCAGCGCATTCGGAATCAGCCAGAACTACTCCGGAAGCCTATCCATGAGTACCAGACTGTACGGTATGTTCAATTTCGGCAAGGCGCACAAGATACAGGCTATCAGACATGTGGTGTCACCATCATTGTCCTTCTCATTCTCCCCGGAGAAGGGAACCTATGCAAACGGTTACAGGACAATGGTATATAAGGACACACTCGGTGTAGAAAAGACATACGATTACAACATCTACAGCGGACAGCTCTACTCCCCTCCAGGAAAGGGCAAATCCGCAACGATGAGTCTGTCTATCGGAAACAACTTGGAGGCCAAAGTCCGTGACCTGCGTGATACGACAGGAGCCGGAGTCAAGAAAGTCAAGCTGATAGACCAGCTGAACCTCAGCACCGGATACAACTTCCTCGCCGATTCATTGAAAATGAACAACATCGGCATCACAATGTCAACCTCCGTATTCGAAAAGGTCGGCATCAGCGCCAATGTCAATTTCGATCCTTACGCCATAGACGAGCGCGGTCGCAAAATCAATAAGTTCAATGTCCAGACACAAGGATGGAACAAGCCTCTGAGACTTACCAATGCCAGTGCGTCATTGTCTTACTCGTTGTCTGGAAAAGGCGCAATAAACGGCAACGACGGATCCAAAACAGGAAACAACATGGGTGGAGGCGGAGGAGAGAACATCTCCAGCGCAGACTATTACAGAAGAATATATTATCATCCTATAACCGGTGAATATATACCTGGAGGATGGCTATATTACACAAATCCTAATGTCCCGTGGTCTGTAAATATAAACTACTCATTCTCGTACAGCAAGTCATATCAATATACGAATGGGCAGCTCATCACGAACAACAGATTTACCCAGACGCTGGGACTGTCAGGAAATGTCAAGCTCACGCCTAAGATGTCTCTCAATGCTACAACAGGTTTCGACCTTATGGCCATGAAGATGACCACCACGCAGTTGAGTGCCACCTACGACCTGCACTGCTTCAACATCTCCGTTTCTTGGGTGCCTACAGGAACATGGCAGTCCTGGAGTTTCAGAATCGCCGCCAATGCGGCTGCACTTGCTGACCTTCTCAAATTCAAGAAGAGCACAAGCTACTGGGACAGATATTGAGTTATCTGATTAGAATAGTATTAAAATCGCCCGGCTACTGATTTTGTAGTCGGGCGATTTGTTATAGTGATTGCAAATTACTAGTAATCGTAACTCTTGGCATCCTTAGGTGAAACCTTGTTCATGTTGTCAAGAAGTTCATCATTAGTCTGGTACTGGTCCATAATCTGAATCATGAAGTTCATGGCCTCGGTAGGATTCATCTCAGCAAGGAGTTTACGCAAAATCCATATGCGCTGTGCCTGTTCAGGGCTGTAGAGAAGATCATCTCTACGGGTGCTCGAAAGAATGACATTGACAGCAGGGAAAATTCTTCTGTTCGCAAGTGTCCTGTCAAGCTGTAGCTCCATATTGCCTGTACCCTTGAATTCCTCGAAGATGACGTCGTCCATCTTCGAACCGGTATCAGTCAATGCAGTTGCGAGAATTGTCAATGATCCTCCGCCCTCAATATTGCGGGCCGCTCCAAAGAATCTCTTAGGCTTCTGGAGGGCGTTTGCATCCACACCACCGGTGAGAACCTTTCCTGATGCAGGCTGGACAGTGTTGTACGCCCTTGCAAGACGTGTAATGGAGTCAAGCAGAATAACGACATCATGACCGCACTCTACAAGTCTGCGTGCCTTCTCAAGTACCATATTGGCAACCTTTACATGTCTTTCGGCAGGCTCGTCAAAGGTGGAAGCAACCACTTCAGCCTTCACGCTTCTGCTCATGTCGGTAACCTCCTCAGGACGCTCATCTATAAGGAGAACAATTTCATATACCTCAGGATGGTTATCCGCAATAGCATTGGCAATAGACTTCAGCAGGACTGTCTTACCGGTCTTAGGCTGAGCCACGATGAGTCCGCGCTGGCCCTTTCCGATAGGCGTAAACATATCCACAATCCTGCAGGAAAGGTCGTGCTCATGACCATGTCCGAGAAGATTGAATTTCTCATCCGGGAAAAGCGGAGTAAGGAAATCAAACGGAATACGGTCTCTGATAAACTCAGGAGTACGTCCGTTGATGAAGTCAATCTTGACGAGAGGGAAATACTTGTCACCCTCTTTAGGAGGACGGATTTCTCCGGTTACGGTATCGCCGTTCTTGAGGGCGTTGTTCTTTATCTGGTTCTGTGATACATAGATATCGTCAGGAGAGTTCAGATAATTGTAGTCAGATGAACGCAGGAAGCCGTATCCGTCAGGCATGATTTCCAATACGCCTGTCGCGCGTACAGTTCCTTCGAATTCAATCTTTGGCTTTGGTGCAGGCCTCTGCTGCTGAGGCTGAGGGTTCTGCTGATTGGCATTGACCTGTGCCAGAGCATTTGCCGGCCTGTTTCCGGCAGCTTGATTATTGCTCTGACCGTTATTCTGATTGTTGTTCTGCGTACCGCCGTTATTGTTGTTCCCCTGCTTGTTCTTCTTGATTTTCGGAGGAAGAGGTGGCAAGACGATAGTGTGTCGGTCAGCATATTTGATTTCCTCTTTCGGCTGCTGAGGCTGTGGTGCAGTTGCCTGTGGTGCAGCTGTCTGTACCTGTGCCGGCTTGACTGAAGTTTTCTGTGTATTCTCTTCCTGCTGAGCCTTCACATTTTCGATCTTCGGCTGGACCGGGACTTTATTTACCTCAGCAACAGGCTGTCCTGTAACAACTGCCTGTTTTGGTTTACGGCCACGTTTCTTGGGAGCCGGCTGTTCCTGTGCTACAGCTGCCGGTTTTTCCGGTACCAATACAGACTTATCATCTTCTATACTGAACAGATCAGGCTGTTTGTCGGCTCCTTCAGCTTTAACTGGAGCCTTTTTATCATTGACCTTCACCGGCCTCTCGACGGTTTTAGCATTTTTTGCCGGCTTTTTCTGATTTCCGGCTTCGTCAGACTGGCCCGCTTCATTTTTACGAGGACGTCCTCTTTTTCTTTTCGGCGGTTCCGGATCCGGAATCTTTGAAGCAATCTTGGCTTCTTCATCCAGAATTGACATACTCAAATCACTGAGGTCCATCTCATTGGCCTTTTTGATATGGAGTTCTTCACCCAATGACCTAAGCTGTTCTTCTGACATCTTAGTCAACTCTAACAGAGTGTGTGTCATATATGTATAAATGTGTTTTTGTACTGTGCGAGTACAGTGATAACTATTCTGGTTTGTACCCCAAAATCAAAATACCATGATGCAATCAATCAAAACTTGTATTTGACAGGGTAACTTGAAATAAAACGGGAAACGGATGTTTCCGCTGTTGATTTTGCAAATATAAACAGAAAAGTTAAAAAAACAATGATTTGATGGTTAGAATCAAGAATTTAACGCGTATATTTACAATATAAACATATAACCGAAGAATAATGGAGTCCACATATACAATATTGATGATGATTTCAGCAGTAGTCCTGATACTGCTGTCAGTCATTTTAGCCACCAACAAACTTCCCAAAACGCCAAGATTCAGAAAAGTCAGAATGACCCAAGTTCTCTTGATCATTGCATTTTCGTCACTTGGTATCATGAACATATTATGTTTCATAAAAGGATATCATCCTGAGATTGAGTCTTTCATAACATTGATAATATCATTATACCAGGCCTTCTTACTTTCATCCACAATGACAGTTCTGATTCGGCCGGACTACATCAGATGGAAATATCTGCTCACTAATCTTGCTGTAATCACGGCAATAGTAGCCTCAATGGTCATTTTATACTTTTTCTTTCCGAAATATTACCAGTGGGCATTCTGGATATTCGCAGCGATATATTTCGAGCAGATGGTATTATATTCGACAACTTTTCTTTTTGCCTATCATGCTACAGTACGTGATGCCGACTCATATTATGCTGACAATAATGATATGAGACTGAGGAGGATACGAATATGCTTCGACCTAATACTAGTTGTCGGCATTTCAGCATTCATAACCATATTCACAGACATCATAGGTTATTTGATATTTGTGCCATGCTATATAGTCTGCTATTCGACCGTAACAGGTTTGTTCGTGCATTATATCAGGAAGACAGCCTATATCCTGCCTGCTATTGAGCAGACAAAGATTACAAAAGAGCAAGAAACCATGAATCCACCGCAACCATCATATTATCTTCCATCATCTGTCAGCATTGAGGCACTCCGTCACGAGATTTCGGCTTGGACAGAAAACAAGTTGTATCTCCGCAAGGATATTCCATATAGCACTATCATTCAGGAGCTTAATACAGACATCCCAACTCTCAGATGGTTTATGAAAAAGGAGTTCGGCATGGATTTCAGGTCATGGAGAAACCAACTGAGGCTTAAAGAGGCCTGCAATATATTGGAGAAACATCCGGAAATGAACATTGACGAGGTCAGAGAGATTGTAGGCTACAATGACGCCAGCAATTTTTCTAAAGATTTCAAGAAACTCACCGGTCTGAGAATCTCAGAGTACAAAAAAGCAGCCGCCACGGAGTAACTTGACGTCATCTCCATAACGGCTGCAACTACCTGCCTCTTCAAGGCATCAATATTCTCTCGGACCGAATATGTCAGAACCGATTCTGACCATTGTGGCGCCACATTCTATCGCAATCTTGTAATCCTCGGACATTCCGATGGAAAGTTCATTGAATTCCGACAGTTCCGGATGCATGGAATTGATTTTATTTTTCAATGCTGCGATACGCATAAAGTCAGCTCTCACCACAGCCTCATCATCCGTATTGGTTGCCATCCCCATCAGGCCGCAGAATGAAACATGCGGATACATTGATACTGAATCCGATATTGACAATATCTCTTCTTCTGTAAGTCCGTGTTTCGTCTCCTCTGCTCCGAGATGGAGTTCAAGCAGTACCCGGACCGTCTTCCCGGCAGACGCACACCACTTTTCGATATCTTCCAGCAAATGAATGGAATCCACTGACTGGATCATATGGGCATATGGAAGAACGAGTTTCAGTTTGTTGGTCTGTAGATGTCCAATGAAGTGCCATTCGATATCATTCGGGAGCACCTTGCATTTGGACGCAAACTCCTGTGGCCTGTTCTCGCCGAATAAACGCTGACCGGCATTGTACGCCTCCATAATACATTCGGCAGGATGGAATTTGGAAACTGCCACAAGTCTTACTCCCTGTGGCAGTTCGCTATTTATTTCTCTTATCTTTGATGTTATCGACATGACAACTGATTTTATCGTCTTGCCTTATTTTCCTGTTCCTTCATCATCTGACGCTGCATCTTCTGGGCTTCTTCCAGACGCTGCTGCCATTTGCTCTTCGGCATTGGCTTTCCTTCTGAAGCTTTGAGTTTTGCAAGCACGTCCTCAGGACGGACAAAGAACTTCTTGATTATCCAGGTCTCAAGCATAGTGATAAGGTTCGAGAGGAGATAATAATAAGTAAGTCCGGCTGACAGACTGTTACAGATGAAGAACATCATGATAGGCATCATCCATACACTCATGAAGCGCATAGAAGCCATATTAGGGTCGTTTCCTGACATCTGGCTCTGTGTAGTGATCTTCGAGTAGAAGAACATTGACACTGCCATAAGGAGTGCGAACAGTGAAATATGGTCGCCGAGGAGTGGAATCCTTGTACCGAAGTCGAGCAAAGGAATCGTATCGTATGCACTGAGGTCATCAGCCCAAAGGAACGACTGCTGTCTCAACTCGATGGATGCCGGGAAGAACCGGAACATTGCCCAGAGAATAGGAAGCTGGAGCAACATCGGGAGACATCCTCCCATCGGATTTACGCCGGCACGTTTGTACAACTCCATGGTAGCCTGCTGTTTCTTCAATGCGTCTTCCTGTTTAGGGAATTTGGCATTGATCTTATCCATTTCAGGCTTGAGTGCCTGCATCTTGGCGGATGAAGAATAAGACTTGTATGCAAACGGAAGGACTACTATCTTGATGAACAATGTCATAAGAAGGATGATGATTCCGAAGTTCGAGATGAACTTGTGGAGGAAGTCAAAGAGCGGGATGATTACCCATTTGGTGAACCAACCGACCATCCAGCCTCCCAGAGGAATGATCTTCTCATATTTTCTGCCGTATGACTTGAGAGTCTTGTAATGGTTAGGACCGAAATAGAACTCATTGCCTATCACCACATTATCAGCGATGCGGAAATCTCCGCGCATCTTTGCGGAACATGTCATCAGGTTATGTGAAGCGTCATCTTCCTGAACGAAATTGATGGCAAGTTCTCCGGACGCGAACTGATTTACCGGTCTCATGATGGCGGAGAAGAACTGCTGCTGGAATGCGAACCACTCCATCCTGTTCTCAATCCTCTTGTCTGCATTTCTTCCGCGGCCTATTTCTTCAGGTTTCTTGTCGCCGCCGAAGTAATAGTCAACTTTGGAATACTGGACTTCGTTCTTATAGCCTTTCTCCATACGAGGGATTGTCACATCCCAGTCGAAATCATAGTATGAGACATTTCTCGGAATCACTCCGTTCATGCCCACGAATGACATCTCGTTGCTGACGACAAATGTTCCTTCTTTCAACGTATATTTCTGCTGGATGTAGCCACCTTTCGCAAATGGAAGGCGCATAACTATAGATGAGTCAGTCTTCTCAGCCAACTGGAAATTGAAATCCTTGGTATTGATGATTTCACCAGCATAGATTTCAACGCCCATCTCACTGTCTCCCGGACGGAAAAGATAGAGATCAGTAGAATCGTAATTCCTGTAATTCTTTACCTTTACGGAATATGGCTGAGCACCTCTGGTCGTGAATTCCACTGCAATCTTGTCATTCTCGAGCTTATAGAAGGAAGCCTCCTCAGAGTGTGATTTTTCGAGAAGTGAATCTTTGTAGATAGGAGCCGGACTATAATCATCTACAGGCTTGACCCCGTTTGCCAATGTATCAGCTACCGGCAATCTTCCGGCGATGCTGTCCGCCCTGTACTGGGCCAGACGCTCCGCCCTTGCAATTGAATCAACCTGAGCCTGATACTCGGCCTGCTTTTCATACTCCTTTGACTGATACCATGTAAATCCGAAAAGAATCACACCTATCAGAACAAAGCCGATAATCGTATTTTTGTTCATCTGTCTTTTTCATTAGTTTGCCATACCCTCCGACATTCGGGGGATATGGCAAGTACATAAATGTCGTTATGAGTTATTTATTTTCTGTTTCTTCAAGTGAATGAATCTGAGACTCGAGGTCCTTGAGTTCTTTCTTCACGTCCTCGATTCTGGCCTGCATCTGCTCGATGAGCGGCTGGGAGTTCTTCGACATTGCAAAGAATCCGATATTGTTCTCATATGTATCGAGATCCTGCTGAAGTTTGTTGTACTTCTGAATCAGGCGGTCCTTCTCTGACTTGCCTGAATTCTGTCGTCCGCCACCCTTTCCGGAGCGAGGTGCATCATGGAATTTTGCAGACATCGCATCATTGTATGCCTTGGTAATCTTGTCCTTTTCCTTGAAAGGCACGAAACCGATTTCCTGCCATCTTGCAGCAAATTTCTCACGTGCTTCCGCAAGAGAGGTCTCTCCGTCAGGAACAAAGGCATTGATTTCCTCTATGAGAGCCTTCTTCGCCCTGAGGTTTGCGCCATAGTTGTTCTCTGATGTCGCATGCTTGTCTCTTTCTGTAAAGAACTCGTCACATGCTGCACGGAATCTCTTCCAAAGCTGCTCTGATTTCTTTCTCGGAACCGCACCTATTTCTTTCCATCTGTTCTGGAGACTGATGAACTGGTCTGTAGCCTTCTTCCATTCAGTACTGGTCTTAAGTGCCTCTGCCTCAAGGATAATGGCCATCTTCTTGTCAAGATTCTCGTTCATGTTGTCCTTAAACTGGACATAGAAGTCGCGCTTTCTGCCGAAGAATTTGTCACATGCCGCTCTGAATCTGTCATAAATCTTCTGATTCTCCTTCTTGGATGCAAAACCTATGGTCTTCCACTCCTTCTGGATTTCCTCGATCTCCTTGGAAAGTGCATTCCACTCGTTGGAAGATTTGATGTCCTCCTTGTCAGCTATAGCCTCTACTTTCTCGCAAAGAGCCGTCTTCGCTACAAGGTTCTCGGCCTGTTTGGTCTTCTGCTCCTCGAAATATGCCTGATATTTCTTATTGATGACGGCGGTCGCTGCCTTGAATCTATCCCAGATCTGCTCTCTGAACTCCTTTGCAACAGGGCCGAACTCTTTCCACTGCTCGTGAAGTTTCTGAAGTTCTTTGAAAGCATCCACAACATTCTCATTCTCGGAAAGTTTCTCAGCCGCCTGACAGAATTCCTCTTTAGCCTCAAGATTCTTCTTAAAGTCAAGGTCTCTCAAATCTCTGTTTATCTGGACTTTATCATAGAACTGCTCGACATAGAACTGATACGTATCATTCAGATTCCTGAAGTTCTGTGCCGGAACTGGTCCGATGGCGCGCCATCTTGCCTGAAGATCCCTGAATGCGGGGAATGCAGCCCCGAGATCATCCTGCTTCTCGACAAGCGTCTTAAGTTCATCAATGACAGCCTGTTTCTTGGCAAGGTTGTCTTCCCTTTCAGCCTCTACCTTCTTATTGTATTCTGCACGCTCTTTCTTATATTTCATGTATATAGCCTTGAATCCGTTTTCAAGTGCAGCGAAAGGATTCAATGTCTCTTTTTCATTCTCAGATTCAGACTCCGGCTTGACATTCTCTTCTGTTGCATCTTCAGAAGCGTTTTCTTCAGAAACTTCCAGACCGGCAGATGCCTTTTCCTTAGAGAGTTTCTTGTAAAAAGCAGCCTTGATCGCCTCTGCTTCCTTAGATTTCGCCATACGGTCATCACTTCCTGCCAATTTCTCGAAAAGCTGGGAAAGTTCTGCCAAAGTCATGTCAGAATAGTCTGCAACCTGTTCATTTTCGATTTCCTGCTCAGACGCAACATTCTCGACCTTGTTTTCCGTAGCCTCGGTCATGGCATTTTCAAGTACATCTGGTGTCGTTTCTGCACCAGGTTTCAATTCTTCACTCATAACTGATAAGTGTTACTGTTAAAACAAAAAATATAAGAAGATTCCGGTAGCATTTACTGCACTGGCATCCTCAAAGAACTATTTGAGTTTTTCAAAAAGGTCCGTTTGGCAAATATATGAATTTTAATCCATAATTAGCGAACAATCACGCAGAAATCTCATGTCAAGGACATGCAAAATAATGTTCTTTGCGAGTTAATGACAATGAAAAGTGACAAAGAGAACAGCCGGCAACGGAACTGACATGAAAAAGATAAGCCCAGCATCACTGCCGGGCTTATCTCTGTCATCTGTAGAGTGTTATTTTTCTAAAATAGCCGGTCTAAATAATTTAAAACAAACGCACCGACTAACTTGGTCTAATTATTGCTGGTTATAGCCTTTGGGCTAACGATTTAAAAAAATCTCCTTTAACGTTTTATCAAAACACTGCAAATTTACATCTATTTATTAAATCTGCAAACGTTTTAGATACTTTTTGTTGTAAAATAGCACCTATTTACCATTTTTTTCATCCAAAAGATAAGGTCTGAGTTTTTTAGTCCTCTCCAACGCCTGCTGCATCTGCCAATCCTGAATCATACGCGGATTGCCGCTCAGAAGGACATCCGGCACTTTCCAGCCATTGAATTCAGCCGGACGGGTATAAACTGGAGGTGACACGAGTCCATCCTGGAAACTGTCGCTCAGAGCCGAGGTCTCATCAGTAAGGACACCAGGTATAAGACGGACAATGGAATCCGCAAGAAGAGCCGCAGGAATCTCGCCCCCGCTCACCACATAGTCTCCGACAGAAATTTCCCTTGTGATGAGATGTTCCCGGATACGCTCGTCAATGCCTTTGTAATGACCGCAAAGAATCATGATATTTCCCTTGAGTGACAACTCGTTGGAAATCCCCTGGGTCAGTTGCTCTCCGTCCGGAGACATATATATTATCTCATCATAGTCCCGCTCCGCCTTCAGTTCATTGATCATATTGAAAACAGGCTCCACCATCATGACCATTCCGGCATCCCCGCCGTAGCAGTAGTCATCCACGGTATTTCTGGAACCGATTCCGTATTTTCTGATATTATGGACATTGATTTCCACAAGTCCCTTCTTTATCGCGCGTCCCACAATCGAGTGTCCCAGAGGACTCTCCAGCAGTTCCGGCACCACAGTAAGAATATCTATTCGCATTGAGTTACATTATTTAAATCATGCAAATTTAATCATTTCTCACGACATTCCCCTGCTTTGGCATTGACAGAAAAGACAAAAGACGCCTCCTGCGAAATTCAGGCGACGCCTTTTCAATATTCAGAGTCCGCAGAATCAGAATTTGACGGAAGCCTCGGTAGATCCGACCTTTATTACGGCATCAGCAGAGAACACGAATGACTTGCCGAAAGAAACGTCGCCGAAATCAGGGTCCTCGGTCGCCTTATAATAGTTGACAGTCTCCCCTATTTTCACGCCTACCCAGAAAGGAGTTCCGTAATCACTGGTAACATTGATATAGAGGGCAGTTCCGGCCGGGACGTCGAATCCATCAGAGGTAATCCTTTGGTAATAAGGATTTGTCTGGGAGAAGACGCTATACTCATCAGCATCGTAAATCGCTGATATATGAGCAGTTGTTCCAGGATCAGCATCAGCATAGGTTGCTGTCAATGCCACATCGCAGGCAGGCATGACAAATGAGCCGTTGGTATTGTCGAGCGTGCATTGGACATCCCTGCCGTCAGAACCGGTAACCCTGACTCCAGACAAAGTCTTTCCTGAAGGGACATATACTTGGAAAGTTACAGTCTCACCTTCAGCATAATACTTGCCTCCATCCAACACGAATGAGGTCCCGTCTGCCAAGACTGAATAGCACTTCACGGTTTCAGCTGTAATCTCGAACGGACCGTCGTTTTCCGGGAGAATGATCTCCGCATAGTATTGGTATCTGTCAAGTCCTCCGCCATAAATGACGAAATCATAACCTGTATCAGAGCCTGAGACATAGGCTTTTGAAGGCTTGAAACCATCCTCGGCATTGGCAAAAAGATAGACAGCCTCACCAGGGATTCCATTCGAAGCAGGTACACCATAGTAGATGTCATTCGCATCATATAGTTCGGCAGAGGAAATATGGTTTCCGCCTTTGTATGAAACTTCAGGTTTCTTCTTGAAATTCAGCGAAATTTCGACATCGGAAGCCGGCATCGTGAAAAGTACCGCACTGCGCGCAATACATTGAAGTTCAAGCCCGTCAATGTTAGAAGTCACATTGTCAAGATAATATCCGTCAATGGTATAGAACTGAGCACCAACCTGCTCTCCATCAATTGATTTCTCAGGGAGCACATTCGGCTGCCGGCCTTCAGGAATATCGGTATTGATATACTCTGTATTGAGCCATTTGATACCGTAACGGGCATGTTGGCTACCCTTCACGCGAAGAGTCACATCTCCGGTAACATTTTGATAATCAGGACGTATAGACACGTTATACACCCACTCAACAGATTCTGTCCTTTCGAAGCTGCAACCATTGACAGAATTCACATCCTGCCATTCGCCTTCGCCTACCTTAAATTCCACCTTTTCTATTGTATATGCATCAGGCGTACGCAAATAGCAGTCGAAATATTTATATTTCTGCTCCTGACTGACGCCATAAAGGACAATGCCGTCATTGTTTTCTTCCAGACGCATTGTATATCCGTCAGGAGTGAGCTGCTGCTGGACTGCATAGGCGACGACAATTCCGAAAGACTTGTCAGGGACAGCCACTTTCATTGACAATGACTGGACATATTCTTCCGAAGTTTCAGGGAACTTCGGCATATATACGGTATCACCGACATGAACATGGATATGCTCCATGAGACCTGCATAAAAACCTGACATGAGAGTCTCACCAGGAATCAGTTCCAATGTCAGAGAGTCACCTGTTTCATAGGACTGCCCGGCTTCAGCACCTTTTACGGAGCCGATAAAATCCGGTGTAAGATTCAATACTTCATTGACCTGAACCTTTTCAGGTTCAACTGTTCCCTGCACGTTACTTTTTTCGCATGCCAGAAGCGAGGCTTGAATAATAATGCCCGCAAGAAATAGATTGCGTCTCATAGTACAAAATTATATCTGTTTATAATACCGCTAAGTTTCCGCCTTAAGCAGTTCGCTCTGTGACAAATATAATCTTATGTGCATTTTGCAGGATTGCAAATCCAGAAAATATAGTTTTCAATATCGTAAAACACTTATAATAAACGCATTACAGCTATGCATTTTTATCATGCAGGCTACGATATTCTGACGGAGTCATGCTGAATTTCTTCTGGAATGCCCTCCAGAAAGATGAATAAGACCCGAATCCGGAATCGCGCGCGACATCGTCAAGTGACATCGGCTCTCCATTTCCGGACTCATCTGAAAGAAGTTCCAGAGAGCAATTCAGTCTGATATCTGTAATATAGTTCGACACGGTCGTTCCCGCACCTTCTCTCACAGCGTCTGCCACATATTTTTCATTGGTCCCCATCATCTTGGCCAAAACAGTACGATTGAAAGCCGTATTTGTAAATGGCTTTTCTTCCTCCATCAGACGGGATATCTTTCTATACATCTGCATCTCCCGACTCAATTCTTCTTCAGGGATCATCTGGAGCACTTTAGCCGAAGACCCCACATTACGGAGATTGGAGTTAATCTGCTCATACAGAGACTGATTCTTCTTGCGAAGTCTATTATAATAGACCACAAAGACAATTACGACCAACAGCAACAGGGCACAGCAAAGCACTGAAAACAAAAGCACAACCTGCTGACGTTTCTTCTGCGCCGCCATCCTGTCCACTTCATATATAGTCTGCAGTTCACTCAATTCACTTGCAAAACGGGAAGCATCCAAAGAATCTTTCGCCTCTTCCACCAGAGCCTGATTTTCATAAGCCTCACGCCACCGCCCCATATCCGCCAGAATCGATTTTTTCAATGTCAATGCATCTATATAATACGGTGCCAGACCTGATGTCCTGAAAGCATTGACCGACATATCCGCATATTTCAATGCCAGATTATAATCCCCCAACCTGTCATAGTACATCGCTGAAGTCTCATTGAAGACCTCTCGGTCCAGTCCGATTTCGGGATACATACATTCAGATGCAGAATAAAGATGTTCTCCTGCCAATGTCAAGTCATTCATTGCCAGATAGTTCCTTGCAGCATAACATTCTATGTGAAGTTTCATGCTCATGCAGTTGATGCCCATCTGAAAATCCGGATCGGCAGATGCAATGAATTTATCCAGCCTGTCAGACGCAACCTTGCATGTTTTCAATGACTCCGAGTACCTCCCTATAGAACACTGGCTGCTCAACAACTCCAACAGAGATTTGATATAGTCCAAAGGCGGAAAATCATTTATGTCAGCCCCCATAATTGCCGTGCTCTTCTCCAGAGCATTCGCCGCCGCTCCAAACCTACTGACAGCCTGATAGATAAGTCCTATCGAATAATATGCATACGCCTGTCTGTATCTATCATTTTTTTCCTTTGCAGCGGACAACATTTCTCTGGCTGTAGCAAGTGCCGTCTGAGTATGCCCTTCATCCACATGCCTTTTAATTACAAGGTATTCGACATTGGATAATCTGCGGTCTTTCATTGACCCCATCCTATCCTTTACAGACTCGGCATATTCACAGAATTTTGTCATCGGCTCATAGGCCGCATAATACTCCAGGCGCAGCAACATTATTTCGGCTGCCATATCTTCATCGCGCACTTTTGACGCGGTTTCCTCAGCCAGGTCCAGATACGTCAATTCGCGATGATTGTCCCTGAAAATGCGGGCCAATTTGAGATAGGTCAATGCTACATCTTCCTGATTGGAAACTCCGTTAATCGAGGCCAATAGTTCTTTCTCCCGGATCCACACTTCTGGACCGAATGCGGAATCAGGCTTTTCCGCTCCCGCATCGACAGTTTGCATCAGCCCTACTATCAGCACAATGCAAATAAATATATATCTTCTGAACCTCATAGGCATGGTCAATGTTCTTGTCACGGCAAAGATAGCAATTTTCCAAGACTAGCATTGACCGGAACTCCGAACTTTGGGAAACTTTAATTATCTTTGCAGTTTTGAAATATAGACGATTATGGCAGACAGTAATTTCATAGACTACGTAAAGATATATTGTGCTTCAGGACATGGCGGACCGGGTTCAGTGCACCTGCACAGGGCCAAGTATGTGCCGAAAGGCGGACCTGACGGAGGAGACGGAGGACGCGGAGGTCACATAATACTTAAGGCAAATCCTCAGTTCTGGACACTTATCCACTTGAAATACAAGAAGTTCATCAAGGCTGAAAACGGAGAGCACGGCGGAGCCGCATTCTGCAAGGGGAAACAGGGAAAGGACATCACATTGGATGTTCCTGTGGGAACTGTCGTAAAAGATGGAGAGACAGGTGAAGTGCTTTTCGACATGATGGAACCGGGAGAGGAGAGAATCCTCTGCAAGGGCGGACGTGGCGGACTCGGAAACAACAACTTCAAGTCAGCTACCCAGCAGACTCCGAGATATGCCCAACCTGGAGAAGACGGCCAGGAGGGATGGTTTATTCTGGAATTGAAAGTGCTTGCGGATGTGGGACTTGTAGGTTTCCCTAACGCAGGAAAATCCACGCTTCTGGCAGCTATCACTTCCGCCAAGCCTAAGATTGCAAACTATGCTTTCACCACGCTCGAACCTAACCTCGGCATTGTCAGATACAGAGACGACAAATCATTCGTCATGGCTGACATTCCGGGAATCATAGAAGGCGCACACGAAGGAAAAGGCATCGGACTGAGATTCCTCAGACACATCGAACGCAACTCTGTGCTGCTCTTCATGGTATCGGCAGAAGAGGAAAACATTCAGAAGGGGTATGAAATCCTGCTGAACGAACTCGAAATGTTCAATCCTGAATTGCTGGACAAGGAACGGGTTCTCGCAGTCACAAAATGCGACCTCATCGACGCGAAAGCCGAGAAGAAAATAAAGAAGACACTTCCGGCCGACATCCCGACCGTATTCATTTCCTCAGTAAGCGGAGAGAATCTCAACGAGCTCAAAGATGAACTCTGGAAAGCACTCAACGCAGAAGTATAAACAGCGAAGACGTTAACCTATGCACTTTTGGGACATACTTCACAGATGGGACCAGATCCTGACCCTGTTCGTAAACAGTTTCCACATTCCGGCAACTGATCAGTTCATGATGTTCATGTCTGACAGGGTCGTATGGTTTCCTCTGTATCTTCTCATAGCATTCTTCCTTGTCAAAAGACTGGGATGGAAAAAGGGACTGATCTCAATTCTGTGCATGGCTCTTACACTTCTCGTATGCGACCAGACATCCAACCTGCTGAAGAACTCCGTCGCAAGACTAAGGCCCTGCTATAGCGGACCGATGCTGCTCGGAGGATTGCACGTCCTGGAATATAGGGGAAACTTCTTCGGATTCTTCTCAGCCCACGCAGCAAATGCATTCGGATTCGCAGTATGCTCTTCAATCCTGTTCAGATACGATACGAAGCATACATATAAAGCATTCATAGTCTGGATTTTCACCTGGGCGACAATGCTGTCACTGAGCCGTATTTTCGTAGGCAAACACTACATGGGAGACATCATTGTAGGAGCCATGATAGGCAGCGGTTACGGAGCAATGATTGCCATGACCGCAAGATGGATATTCGCCAGATTCATTGACAAAGTAAAAATCCCGTCACCTGAACGGTAACGGGACCCAAATAATCCATTTCCAGTTTCACAAGATATCTTATTCAGTTTCCTAAAGAATCTGGACAGTTTTCTCCATTCTCATCGAATGTGACCCCTTGATCAGTATCGTAAAGTCTCTCAGCTGATTATCAGCCAGATAAGCGACAAGCGAGTCAGAAGAACCAAACCAGAGAATTCTGGCATCAGCCTTATCTCCTGCTTTGGACAATGCCTTTTCAAATTCTTTTCCGACCAGGAAAATCTTGTCAATGCTGCTGTCCGTCAAGAGTTTGAGTATCTTCTCATGCTCCTCGGCAGAACTATCCCCAAGTTCGCCCATATCCCCGATCATTACAGCCTTGGCAGGCGCAGACATATTGAAGAAATTCTCCAATGAAACAGACATGCTGGACGGGTTTGCGTTATAAGCATCCACTATCAGCACATTGCGATCAGTCCTGACCATCTGTGAACGACTGTTGGAAGGGACATACGAAGTCACCTGTGCGACCGCAGCATCTTCATCAATGCCGAAGAACTTGCCGATACAGATTGCAGCAAGGACATTTGCAGCATTGTACGAGCCCACGAGATGAGTCGCAACTACCTTACCATCAGAAAGTTCAATTCTGAGATACGGATTCTCGGGAGTCGTTTCCAGAAGATGACAGCCATCAGTTTCAAGTCCGTATGGAATAATCGACAAACCGGCACGGTCCTCGCACATTGACCTCAGGACGTCATCATCGGCATTGACAAAAACAGCTCGCCCATGGTCATTGACATAATCATACAACTGTCCCTTCGCACGCTGCACGCCTTCGAAACTGCCGAAACCCTGCAAATGAGCGCGACCGACATTGGTAATGATGCCGTAGTCAGGTTCGCAAACCGTCACGAGCTTTGCAATGTCATCCGGATGGCTTGCTCCAATTTCAATGACAGCAAGTTGTGTCTCGGAAGTCATCTTGAGCACGGATAGGGGCACGCCTATATCATTGTTCAGATTGCCCTCAGTCGCTGTGACGTTGAAACCTGCAGAAAGGACGGTGCGGATAAGTTCCTTAGTCGTGGTCTTTCCGTTTGTACCGGTTATTCCGATGACTGTCAGATGTTTATCCTCTCCGAGAACATGCTCGCGATGCCAACGTGCCAAATCCTGAAGCGTCACCAGAGTATCATTGACACTTATCAGCCGGCTCATGCCGTTTTCGTCCGGAAAGTCATTGGCCCTGGCACATACAGAGGCATCAGCATTGACGACAGCGTATGCGGCACCTGCCTCAAGAGCCTTGACCGCAAACTCGTTGCCGTCGAAATTTTCACCTTTCAATGCGAAGAAAAGCTCGCCTCCGCTGATTTTGCGGCTGTCAGTCAGAACCGAGCCGCATTTTTTGAAAATATCGTATAAGTCTTTGATTTCCATTATTGTACTCCTGTACTACCAAATCCGCCCTCTCCCCTTTCAGTCTCGTCGAGGACTTCAACTTCTTCCCATTCCACATGCTCGTGCCTTGCCACGACAAGCTGGGCGATACGCTCACCAGGCTCAATCACGAAAGGCATATCCGACAGATTGACAAGCAATGTCTTAAGTTCTCCGCGATAATCCGCGTCGATAGTTCCCGGCGAATTCAGAACCGTTATTCCATGTTTCACAGCAAGTCCGCTTCTCGGGCGTGCCTGGCACTCATATCCTTCCGGCAAAGCGATATAAAGGCCTGTCGGGACCAGCACTCTCTGAAGAGGGGCCAATGTTATAGGTTCCTCAATGTTAGCCCTGACATCCATCCCCGCAGAGAGCGGAGTCGCGTAAGTCGGACAAGGATTGGACGATTTATTGATAATCTTGACTTTCATTGTACAAGTAATTATTTTTCAAGTATTTCCGGCTCGGTCTTGTCATGAGGCAGAACCAGATTAAGGACAACGCCGACGATAGAGGCGAGACCGATTCCTGCCAATGAGAATGATCCGAAGTCAATGACTGCACCACCGATTCCGATGGTAAGAATCAGGGACGAAATGATGAGGTTGCGAGTCGAACCCATATTGATGCGGGACTCTATCATGTTGCTGATGCCGACTGATGCAATAGAACCGAAGAGGAGCAGCATGATACCGCCCAGAACGGCCTGAGGTATTGTCTGAATTACGGCACCGACCTTGCCGATGAGGGCGAGAACCACTGCTGAGACGCCGGCAATACGCAAAACCGAAGGGTCAGTTACTTTTGTCAATGATACCGCACCGGTCACTTCAGAGTAAGTTGTAATAGGGGCACCGCCGAGGAAAGCCGCCAGACAGCAGGAAAGTCCATCTCCCAACAATGTCCTGTGCAGACCAGGATCTTTCACGAAGTCCTTGCCGGCAATGGAACTGATGGCGTACATGTCACCGACATGTTCAATGATAGGAGCGATCGCTACCGGAGCCATGAACAAGATGGCCTGCCAAGAGAATGACATAGGAGCCAGCTTAGGTATAGCGAACCATGAAGCTTCTGCAACCGGTGTGAAATCCATCGCGTCACGGAAGAAAAGCACAGCCACCACATAACCTGCCAGAGCACCGAATACTACCGGGATCAATTTTACGATTCCTTTGCCCCAGATGGAAGCCACAACCGCAACAGCGAGTGAGACCAATGCCAGTATCCAGTTAGTCTTTGCCATATTCACTCCGGAACCTGCCAATGACAGACCGATAAGGATGATGACCGGGCCGATGACGATAGGCGGGAACAACTTCTTTATAAATCCTATTCCGAAGGCCTTGACCAGAAGGCTCATGAGCATATAGACAACGCCTACAGCCACAAGTCCGCAAAACATTCCCGGAAGCCCGTACAATTCGGTAGCCTTGATGATAGGGGCAATGAAAGCAAAGCTGCTTCCCAGGTAAATTGGAACTTTTCCGCCTGTTACGGCATGGAAAAGCAAAGTTCCGAGACCTGCCGCAAGAAGTGCTATTGCAGGATCAAGGTGGCACAGAATAGGCACAAGTACTGTCGAGCCGAATGCCACAAACATGAACTGCACACCTACAATGGTGCGCTTGAATGGTGATAAAGTGTGTTCCGCCATTTGATATATAGGTTATGATTATTTCGGGGCTATCTTATAAAGGAAGCCGGCAATTATTGCGAATATCATATTAGGAAGCCAGATTGCCAGCCACGGAGGCATTACGCCCGTATAGACGAACATCTGACTGAAACGCATGAACAGGATATAGGAGAAACTGAGCGCGATGCCGATGGCAAGGTTCCATCCGATTCCGCCTCTCTTCTTCCTGGATGACAATGCCACACCCATGATTGTCAGGATGAATGCGGAAAAAGGAAGAGAGAACCTCTGCTGCTTCTCTATCAATGAATATTTAACGTTAGGATCGCCCCTCAGCTTCTGGACATCGACAAGTTCATTGAGCTGGTCATACGGAAGGTCCTCCACAGTATTTCTCTTTCTGAAGAAGTCATTGATTGTCAAACTGATGACAGTATCAAGCTGCTCTCCGCACCTGACCTTGTCCTCCAGTCCCTGCTCATTGTATTCACGGATAAAATACTTCTTGAGTTTCCATCCTGAGAAAGTGGAATCCCAGACTGCACGCTCAGCAGAAACCTTTGAAACGAGCTGGTTGTCTTTTATGGACTCCAAGGTGAACTTGTATGCGGTATTGTTATACTTGCTGAACTGTTCCACATAGACGAACTCGCCGGGAGCTATCTGATAATGGATATTCCTTTCGGACGCCACTGCCTTTTTCTTGGTGTATTTCGCCTCGAATTCATGCCGTACGGCATTGGACCGGGGTATGACGAACAGGTTCATGCCCAGTGAGAGCAAAGCGATTACGGTTGCGGAGAAGATATACGGCACCATCATCCTGTGGAAACTGATTCCGCAGGACAGGATGGCGATAATCTCAGAATTGGCCGCCAGTCTGGATGTAAAGAAAATTACCGTAATGAACACGAACAGAGGGCTGAACATGTTCATGAAGTATGGAATGAAATTCACGTAGTAATCGAAGATAATCGAATGAAGCGGAGCCTGCTTGGAAACGAAATCATCGATTTTCTCACTGATATCGAAGATTATGACGATTCCGATTATCAGCAAAAGCGCGATAAAGAAAGTCGCCATGAACTTCTTGATTATATAGACATCCAGTTTTTTTGGAAACATAGTATGCTAGAGTCTTGTCATTATCTTCTTAACAGTCACATCCTTCCAGGCCTTGAAATCACCTGCGATGATATGCTTGCGGGCCTCTGTCACGAGATCCAGATAGAATGCGAGATTATGTTCGCTTGCAATCATTGCCGCAAACATCTCTCCGGCCACGAAAAGATGCCTCAAATATGCCTTCGTGTATGTCTTGTCGACAAATGAAGCACCATTTTCATCAATGAGAGAGAAGTCGTTCTCCCATTTCTTGTTGCGCATGTTCATGATACCGTTCCAGGTAAACAGCATTCCGTTTCTTCCGTTTCTAGTCGGCATCACGCAGTCAAACATATCCACACCTCTGGCAATACCCTCCAGAAGGTTTGCCGGTGTTCCTACTCCCATAAGATATCTCGGCCTGTCATCAGGTAGAAGAGGACATACCAGTTCGAGCATTTCATACATCTTCTCGGTCGGCTCACCCACTGCAAGTCCTCCGATGGCATAGCCCTCCCTGTTGAAAGATACCGCATGCTCCACGGCCATCTTTCTCAGGTCCGGATAGACACATCCCTGAATAATCGGGAAAACCGTCTGGCTATATCCGTATAGAGGCTCTGTCTCATCGAAGCGCTTGAGATATCTTTCCAGCCAGTTCTGCGTCATTTTCAATGACTTCTTGGCATAGTTGTAATCGGCGTCTCCAGGGCAGCACTCATCCAGTGCCATCATGATGTCGGCACCGATAATACGCTGTGTGTCAACGTTGTTCTCAGGCGTAAAAGTATGTCTGGAGCCATCGATATGGGATGAGAACGTGCATCCGTCAGGAGTGAGTTTCCTTATTCCCGTCAATGAAAACACCTGGAATCCGCCGCTGTCCGTCAGAATAGGCCTATCCCAAGATATGAATTTATGGAGTCCGCCTGCAGCCTTCAACGTATCAAGTCCAGGACGCAGATAAAGGTGGTATGTATTTCCAAGAATGATCTGAGCTTTTATGTCTTCCTTCAAGTCTCTGTGATATACTCCCTTGACTGAACCGACCGTACCGACCGGCATAAAAATAGGAGTTTCTATCGTTCCGTGGTCAGTCGTTATCACTCCACATCTCGCAGACGACTGAGGATCATTCGCTATTTTGACAAATTTCATTACCGAAACAGTTTTTTAGTTTCAACTTTCAAAGATAGTAAAAATACGATAAAAACTTGTATATTTGTATGATTTCGCATGAAACCACGGACAATTATAAATTAACAAACTAATACGAAATGAAGAATAACGGAATCAGCACAAGGCTGATAATCATGAACTTCCTCCAGTATGCCATCTGGGGAGCATACCTTACTTCTATGGGAAGCTACCTCGTCAACATCGGCCTCGGAGCGAAAATCGGTATCTTTTACGCAATGCAGGGAATCGTTTCCATATTCATGCCTGCAATAATAGGGATCATCGCTGACAAATACATTCAGGCACAGAAAGTCCTAAGCATTTCACACGGACTCGCCGGCCTGTTTATGATAGCTGCCGGATTCTACGGAATGACAGCAGGAAGCAACGTATCTTTCGGCATGTTGTTCACACTTTACAGTTTGAGTGTAGCATTCTACATGCCTACAATCGCGCTTTCAAACTCTGTGGCATACTCAGGACTCGAGAAATTCGGCATGGATACAGTCAAGGCGTTCCCTCCAATCCGAGTATTCGGTACAGTCGGCTTCATCTGCAGCATGCTCTTCGTCAATTTCATGAAAGCAGACGGCGTGCAGTTCCAGCACTCATATAACCAGTTCTTCACCTCCGGTGTCCTCGGACTGATACTCTGCCTCTATTCATTGACACTCCCTGCCTGCCCGGTTTCGAAGTCGAACGCAAGCACATCATTCGTCGATGTTTTCGGACTCAGAGCCTTCTCTCTATTCAAGAAGAAGGACATGGCCATCTTCTTTGTATTTTCAATGCTGCTGGGCGTATCGCTCCAGATTACCAATGGATTTGCCAATCCTTTCATCACCAGCTTCAAGGAGATTCCTGAATATGCCAACACCTGGGGAGCACAGAATGCAAATGCTCTCATATCACTTTCCCAGCTTTCCGAAACCCTCTGCATCCTTCTGATTCCTATTGCAATGAAATTCGGAATCAAGAGAGTAATGCTTCTGGCCATGTTCGCATGGGTCTTCAGATTCGGTCTGTTCGGTGCGGGCAACCCTGGTTCAGGCGTATGGATGTTCGTCCTCTCCTGCATCGTATATGGTGTCGCTTTCGACTTCTTCAACATCTCAGGTTCACTCTATGTCAACTTGAAGACTGATGAAAAAATCCGTTCCAGCGCACAGGGTCTCTTCATGCTCATGACCAATGGTATCGGAGCGACCATCGGAACACTCAGCGCACAGGCAATCGTAAACCACTTCGTTTACAACTCCGCAAATCCTTCATGGAGTTCAGCATGGTACATATTCGCAGGATACGCACTGGTGGTTGCAGTCCTCTTCATGTTCCTGTTCAAGGATCCTGGCAAAGAAAAGACTGCTTAGGATATCTTACCACATATGACCTTTATGAAACTTGGGCTCTATACGAGTCCAAGTTTTTTCATGAATGCCTCCGGCTTCGGGTCATGGCCGCGGAAACTGCGATACAATACGGCAGGATCTTCCGTATCACCTTTCGAGAGGATCTCCGCACGGAACGCCCCAGCAGTAGCCCTGTCAAAAATTCCGTTCTCCTCAAATGCAGCAAACGCGTCAGCCTCAAGCACTTCCGCCCATTTATAAGAGTAATAACCGGCCGAGTATCCGCCAGAGAAGATATGGTTGAACGATGTCGAGACAGAAGTTCCCTTAACATAAGGAAGAACACGATATGGCTCCAGAACATTCTCCTCATATTCCATGACAGTGCACTCCGGCATTGACCTCAACGTGTGCCACGCCATGTCAAGTTCTCCGAAGTCAAGTTGTCTGACCTGATAATACCCTGACAGATAATTTTTTACCGCAGTTATCCTCTGCACGAGTTCCTGCGGGATCACTTCTCCGGTCCTGTAATCCTTTGCAAATGAATTCAGGAACTCGGGCTCAAACGCCCAGTTCTCCATTATCTGGGACGGCAGTTCCACAAAATCTCTGGCGACATTGGTCCCACAAAGCGACGGATACCTTCCCTCTGCAAACATTCCATGCAATGAATGACCGAATTCATGCAGAAGTGTCACAAGCTCATCATGAGTGATAAGTGAAGGCGTCCCGGCAGACGGTTTGGTAAAATTAGTTACAATGCTGACAAGCGGCCTCTCCTCGACACCATTCCTGATGCTCTGACCGCGGAACTCCGTCATCCACGCGCCTCCCCTCTTAGATGCACGAGGGAAGAAGTCCGCATAGAACAGGGCAAGATGCCTCCCGTCACTATCCTTAACATCGAAGACTTTCACATCCTTATGATACACAGGGATATCGGTCCTTTCCTCAAATGAAATTCCATAGAGCCTGCCGGCCAGACCGAATACGGCGTCAATGCAGTTCTCCAATCTGAAATATGGCTTAAGCTGCTCATCGTCAAGCTCATACTTTTCCGACTTATATTTCTCGGCCCAGAAACTGAAGTCCCACGGCATAAGCCTGTCCGCAGGAAGTCCGAACTTGGAAGCAGTTTCCTCAAACCCGTGAGACTTCGCATAATCATACAGCACAGAGACTTCTTTTCGGGCAAAAGGAAGCGACGGAACCATCAGTTCTTCCAGAAATGACTGTACCGTATCCGTATTCTTGGCCATATTCTCCTCAAGCACATAGTCTGCCCAGGTCTCATAACCCAGCAGATTGGCCACGTGGAGGCGCAGTTCCGCTATTCTGCGGACAATCTCCGAGTTGCTCTCGACAGCCCTGGTATTATAAGCCATATACATCTGTCTCCTCAACTCGGGATTGGCACAATATTGCATGAAAGGGCCATAACTTGGACGGTCCAGCGTATATGTCCAACCATCCTGTCCTCTGTCCTCAGCAGTCTTCCTGCCGGCATCTTTCACATACTCAGGCATTCCCGCAAGATTATCCGGGTCAATGATATTCAGCTCATATGCATTGGTGGCATCCAGCACATTCTTACCGAACCGCAGCGTCAGCAGAGACAATTCCTCCATGCATTTGCTGTATTCCTCTTTCTCCGCACCTTTCAGGAACGCACCCTGTCTGGCGAAAGACCTGTACGTGTTTTCAAGAAGTCTTTTCTGATCCGGAGCCAAGTCCTGACCCGGATTGTCATAAACGGTTTTCACACGCATGAACAGCTCCTCATTGAGGGCTACATACATGGAATAGTCATTCATCATCGGCGAAATCTTCTCTGCAATATCCTGAAGTTCATCATCGGAATCCGCCTCCAGTATATTGTAGAATATTTCTGATATCCGTGAGAGCTTCTTGCCGCTGAATTCCAATGCCTCTATAGTATTATGGAAGTCAGGTGCTTCCGGATTTGAGACAATGCCGTCAATCTCGGCCTTCGCCTCATTGATAGCAGTCTCAAAGGCAGGAAGATAGTGCCTGTTTTCAATTTTATCGAACTGAGGTGCTCCGTAAGGATACGGAGACTCCATAAGAAAAGGATTATTCATGTCAATTCCAGTTTATCTAACATGCATACAAAGATAGTCTAAGTACCTGAAGAATGCCAACCGATTTTATGGATATTGCAGACTCTGGTCTCAGTGCGCCTGAAAGATATATCGTAACACGTACATTGCTCATGAGTACGTGTACGTATTACTGATGTGAGATAACCAGGCGTATAGCCCATCATATACAACTCTCCCCTGTCGATGGCCAGCACATTATTGGCCAACAGGTCTGACAGGATACGATAGTTCTTTTCCAATATCGTATGTGTCCTCAACTTTATGTTCCTGATTTCCTGATGCTCTCTGTTGTGATACTTGTTCCTGCAAGAATCACAACAGAACTTCTTGTTTGGCGGGCCGTAGAACACCACCCCGCATTCGAGACAGGTTTCAGTCTTGACAGCTTCACCTATGATACTGTATTTTCCCATAACTTCATTTTCATTGATTTGCGCGCAAAAAGCAGGAATCGGTTCCGGAGGCTGAATATGGGAAATGTTTCTGTCTTTTAAGCATGAAAGTGGCTCAAGAAGGCAAAACAATGCGATATTTTTATGTTTCTTAAACGAATCATCGTTTTTCTTAAATGAATCAATGACAGAACGCGCTTAGTCTGAAACGACAGATAACCGGAAGAAAAAGTTTAAGAAAAATTATTTTGGAGTTGCTTTTCGCGCAAAAAGTTTAAAAATCATAAAAACAACCGCGATGTTTTTTAAGTTTCCTTTTCCACGACATTTTTCCGCCTTTACTTTGCCGCTGTTCAAAACGAAGCGCGCAATCGCAAGAACGCTAAAACTAAATGAATTATGGAACAGATCAACAAAATCGAATTACGTGGAAATGTCGGAAATGTCCGGCTAAGACACGTCGGAGACAATGATGTAGTCAACTTCTCCCTTGCCACCAACTATGTATTCAAGGGAAAAGACGGGAATCCCAATATAGAAACCACTTGGCATAACATTACAGCCTGGAGCGGAAAGGGTATGCCGGATTTCAGCAAGATAACCAAGGGATCATTCGTACAGGTGTCCGGCAGACTGAGGACCCAGGAGTTTGACGGAGCTGACGGAAACAAGAAAACCATATGGGAAGTCCTGGCCAACAGGCTTATCATCATTGACACTGACGAGCCGGCCCAGCCGACAATGGGAAAATAATTTTGACATGAAAAAACTGACCTTGTTTGTAACTCTGGCCATACTGACGGCAGGTTGCAGCATGCACCGGAAAATCAGCAGCCTTAGAGAGAGTTCCATATCTGCAGACATATCTTTGCCATCGGAACAGTTCATCCCTTCGATGAGCAAAGGGCTTGAACCTGAAAAAGATACAATCGAGCCAGAACACCCGGTAGAAGTTCTCATAATGAATGCAGTGAAAGACGAGAATGGAGAGATGGTGGCTACTGATGTCATCAGGGCGGCCAAAGTTACAGCCAGGTTCAGGAATGTTGCCGAAAGACACGGAAAAGTCGATCTGAGATTTCAGGTGACTGTTCCGGAAAGTCTCCAGGACGGGAAGTGGCAGCTTAGGCTCTATCCGGACATGTTCATCATGTCCGACAGCACCAGACTTGAACCTGTCATAATAACCGGAGCCATGTATAGAAAACGGCAACTGCGTGGTTATGAGCAGTATCAGAAGTTTCTGGACTCCATCATATCAGACAACGGACAGTTCCTGAACATGCATCTGCTGGAGGTATTCCTGAAAAGGAACATTCCTCAGATATACAGATTCAGGAATGACTCTTCCCTTGTTTCCGACGAGGTATTTGCCTCTGTCTATGGAGTAACGGAACAGGCTGCAGTCGAGCATTATACGAACAGGTTTCTCTATAATCTCAATGAACGCAGGAAGGCCAGGACGGGCAAGATGTACAGGAAATACATCAAGGCTCCCATTGTCAAGGAAGGAATCAGGCTAGACACTGTCATAGTATCTCCAGACGGAGATTTCATATATGACTATGTCCAGACCATCAATACCGGTCCGGGACTGAAAAAGGCAGACATAAAGCTTTCCGGGACCATCTACGAAGCGGAAAATCCGATTTTCCAGATACCACGCAGCAAGCCTTTGACATTCTATATCAGCTCATTAAGTTCATTTGCAGACAACAGCGAGAAGTATATGACCAAGGTAATTTCCAGGAGGGCGGAAGCCAACACGGTCTGCTATGTTGATTTCGGGTCGGGACAAACTGACATTGACATGAATCTGGGCAATAACGGAAACGAGATCAGCAGAATCAAGAAGAATCTTGCAGACCTCGCAGGAGACCAGGTCTTCGACATTGACTCCATCATTGTAACTGCATCATGCTCCCCTGAAGGAACGGTTTCCTTCAATTCCAGGCTTTCCAAGATGAGGGCCGCGTCAATTTCTGATTACTTCCGAAGTTATCTGAAGCATTGTCAGGACTCCCTCAGAAATGAACGGGGAATCATGATGAGCTTGGATTCGGACAGCCATACGGAAAAGATTATGAAGAGAGAGGGAAACGACGTGAAATTCATCTCCAGGAGCGCAGGAGAAAACTGGGCCATGCTTGATGCCCTTGTCAGAAAGGATTGCTTGCTGAACACCGCAGAGAAGGATGCTTATTTCACCATAAGGAAAGAGTCTGACGAAGACAGGAGGGAAAAGGCTCTTTCTGAGAAGAGTTTCTACAGACATCTCAGGGAGAAAGTTTACCCGAAACTCAGAACAGTGCAGTTCGGTTTCTTCCTTCACAGAAAGGGAATGATACTGGACACCGTGAAGACCACTGTCCTGGACACGGCTTATATGAGAGGAGTGCAGGCAATAATAGACAGGGACTACAAGACGGCCATATCCATCCTGAGACCTTATCAGGATTACAACTTGGCTGTGGCCTATTGCGCCATGGATTACAATGCCAGTGCGAAAGAGATTCTGGAGCGACTGAAGAAAACAGACCGGATCCTTTATATGTTGGCGATACTGCACAGCCGGTCAGGTGACTACAGAAAAGCAGCCGAACTATATGAAGAGGCTTGCAGCATGAATCCGTCTCTAGTACATAGAGGCAATCTGGATCCTGAGATATCAGAACTTATAAAGCGTTTCCACCTGAACGAGGAAACAGAATGAAAACCGATTCGAGTTTCGCATATGCAAAACTCGAGAAATCAATCTAAAACAACCTTTTAAACATTTATAAAAATCATGAAAACACCTAAAACAATTCTCATGGTTGCATCAGCAGCCATTCTCGCAGGAGCAGTTTCCTGCAACAAGACAGATTCTCCGGCTCAGACAGAAGGAACGCCGGCGGAATTGACTCTCAACATTTCAAATGGAGCATTCACGAAAGCCGCCATCAATGACGCGAACGAAAACAAGATCAACAATGTCCAGATTTTCGTTTTCAGAAAAGACGGAGAGCTTGACGCTTATGCAACATCAACACAGAAGAATGACATCAAGGTAAGTTGTACGACCGGCCCAAAGGACGTGTATGCTCTGGTCAACGCGCCGGATGGCTCAAAGATTTCAAAGAAGTCTGAACTCGAGGCAACCACATCCAAGCTCTCAGACAACTCGCTCACCAATTTCGTCATGATCGGGAGCAAACCTATAGACATGACACCGTCCGTGAACGAGACAATAATGGTGAGCAGAGTGGCAGCCAGACTGACCGTCAGCAAAATCACAGCAGCATTCACCTCCCAGGCCTACAAGCAGATGGAGTTCAAGGTAAACAGGATTTATGTTGTCAATGCAGCAGGAGACGTGAACTACAAGCTGGAGAAGAAAGCACCGACAACATGGTTCAACAAGATGGCCTACACAACATCAGATGTAGATGCTCTTCTGTATGCAGACGCTACAGATACCAAGATTACAGAGGCAACTCCGTATGATACACCTACAAGTTTCTATACCTATCCGAACAGCACACAGACGGATTCACAGGCAGAAGAATTCAGCGCAAGATTCACCAGAGTCGTAGTAGAGACCACGCTTGGAGGAAAGACATACTACTATCCTGTCTCCATTGAAAACATCGAGTCCAACAAATACTACAACATCAAGAACCTGACCATCACACGTCCAGGCTCACTTTCACCTGACACACCTGTTTCAAGCCTTGAATGTACAGTCAGCATCGAGGTAAACGAATGGGGACAAGGTATGGAAAAAGACTTCACAATATAAAATCCAACACTTGAAATCATGACATTACGGACACTGCTCCTGACAGCCGCCACAGCATTGGCCTGTTCCTGCTCCATCAAGGAAACCAGGACTGACTGCCCATGCAGGCTGACGATTGATCTTTCGGATGCATCGGAAGAGAACGGCAATATAATCGTATCTGTCCGCGGCAATTCAGAATTATTGATGTGCGAGGAAGTGAAGGCATCAGACAGGATAAAACACTATGATGTCCCCAAGTCGCGGATAATGATTTCTTGCCTGCAAGGTATAAGAGACTGCAAGAGCGATGGCCGTAATGTCTATATTCCACTTGGACGGGACATTGACAGGATTCACACCAGTATTGACAGTACGGATTGCCGGCACGAATCGGCATACAGTTTCGCACGATTCAAGAAAAACTGGGCGACCTTGGAAATAGAATGTCAGGCTGCCGATTCCAGAACATATCCTTATGACATTTCAGTGGAAGGGAATGTGAACGGTTTTGACTTATTCTCGTTGACGCCATCGGAAGGCCCATTCAGTTCCTCCGCATATCCGGCGGGCAGACAGGCGGACAACCTGGGCAAAGCCACATTCCAGATGAACCTTCCAAGACAATTCCGGGAAGGGAAAGGACTGACATTGAAACTGACAAAAAAGACAGACCATATTCCTGAAAAAGAATACGATCTGTCTGGAATTCTGACCGGTAAGAGATTCGATTGGTCCGCCGCAAATCTTGATGACATCAGCATAGCCCTCGACTATTCCGGCAATATAATATCTGTCAGCATCATTGACTGGCAGACGGGAATGGAATCCGAAATCGTCATTTAGAAGACATCAACTTCCACTATTTTCTGCTGTGGAGTCCGCACTCACGATGGTCCGGGTCCTCCCACCACCAGCGTCCGGCACGGATATCCTCTCCAGGTCTGACGGCTCTGGTACAAGGCTGGCAACCGATGCTCGGGAAGCCCTGCTTGTGCAGTTTGTTGAACGGCACACCATTCTTGGTCACATAATCCTTGACCTGCTGCTCTGTCCAGAGAATCAGAGGATTGAGTTTTATGACATTGTCCGCCGTGTCATATTCGACCATCTGCATATTGGCGCGGGTAACGGACTGCTCACGACGGAGACCGCTGATCCATACCTCGACACCCTCAAGGGCACGTTTCAAAGGCTCGACCTTACGGACATTGCAGCACAAATGGCGGAACTCGACACTGTCATAGAACAGATTGATGCCATGCTCGCGGACCATTTCCTGAACTTTTCTGAAATCCGGGAAATAGACCTCGATCCTGATTCCGTACTGCATATTGGTACGGTCAATAAGTTCGTAAGTCTCAGGGAACTGACGTCCTGTATCAAGAGTGAAAATACGGGCATCTTTCCTGATTTTGACCATCATGTCGGTCAAGGTCTGATCCTCATAACTGAGGCTGGACGAAAGGGCCGAGCTGGTCGGAAATTCATTAAGAAAATACTCCAGAGCCTTCTCTGGAGTTCCCTCCTTGAATTCAGCATTGAGCCGTGCGGCAAACTGCTTACGCTCCTCTACTGACATTGACCTGAAATCAACTGCCATTGCAAGTCCCTCCTAATACTCTTCAGGAACAATCATTCCTGCACCTACAGTATCATTGGTACCCTCTTCGATAAAGATGAGGCTGCCCATTGTCCTGTTATCCTTGTAGTAATCGAAGATAAGAGGATCCGCTGTCTTGATTCTCACGCGGGCGATATCATTCATTATGAGTTTGTCAGCGCCGTAAATTTTCTCTCTGGTATTGATATCTATCTTGTACTCAATCTCTTTCACGATACCGAGAGTCTGCTGGGTAGCATGACGGATAACGTATTTCTTGCCCTGGACAAGCGGAGAATTTCTGAACCAGCATACATTGAGATTGATATCCTGCTCAACTTTAGGCTGGATTCCGCTTTCGGAAACTATCACATCTCCTCTGCTGATGTCAATGTCATCAGAAAGAGTGATATCCACGGACTCAGGAGTAACTGCCGTCTCAAGTTCCTTCTCTCCGAGATAGATGCCTGTAACGGTAGAACTCATCTCAGAAGGATAGACACGAATCTTGTCTCCCTTCTTTACGGTGCCCTCCGCCAGACGGCCTGCATAACCCCTGAAATCAGGGAACTTGTCTGAAATAGGTCTTACGACATACTGGACAGGGAGTCTCATCCTGTCCTCAGCCTCTACAGGGAGCTGGACAGTCTCAAGGAAATCAAGGAGAGCCTTGCCGGTGTACCAAGGCATGTTCTCTGACTTGTTCACCACATTGTCACCTAATTTTGCTGAAATAGGAATGAAAGTGACGTTTCCGAGCTCGATGGACGAAGCCATCTCCTTGTAGTCTGCGACAATCTTGTCGAACACTTCCTGAGAGAAGTCCACGAGGTCCATCTTGTTCACGCAAACCACAACCTCCTTGATGGCAAGCAGAGAAGCGATATATGAATGCCTTACGGTCTGTTCCATGATTCCGTGGCGTGCATCCACAAGAATCACGGCGAGATCAGCCGTTGAAGCACCTGTAACCATGTTTCTGGTATATTGGATATGTCCCGGAGTATCCGCAATGATAAATTTGCGCTTAGGAGTTGCGAAATATCGGTAAGCGACATCGATAGTGATTCCCTGCTCTCTCTCGGCACGAAGACCATCAGTCAGGAGTGCGAGATTGACCTCCTCATTTCCACGGCTGCGTGAAGCCTCCTCCACAGCCTCGAGCTGATCCTCGAATATGGATTTGGAATCGTAAAGAAGCCTTCCGATCAATGTACTTTTACCATCATCCACACTGCCCGCCGTAGTAAAACGGAGCAGCTGCATATTAAGATATCCTTTTGTATTCTGAGTTTCCATTTTCTTCAATTTTTGCCGGACTGGACCGGACTGTCATTAATAAGTCACTCAAGTTCAATGAATTGCAAACCAGAGCAAACGAATCGTCGGGGAACATCCCCGGAAGGCATCCGCTAAAAATATCCTGCCTTCTTACGATCTTCCATCGCAGTCTCGGAACGCTTGTCATCAGCACGTCCGCCACGCTCAGTAACACGGGAAGAAGCGATTTCGTCAATGATATCCTCAATGCTGTGTGCATGGGACAATGTCACACCTGTACAGGTAATGTCACCGATTGTACGGCAACGAACCTCTTTCTCGACAACCTCTTCCTCAGGTCTGCGGAGAATCACAGGCGGCTCGGCTGCAAGCCACTGGCCGTCACGGAAGAACACCTTCCTCTTATGTGTATAATACAGTGAAGGAAGTTCGATTCCCTCCTGATAGATATACTGCCATACGTCCATCTCAGTCCAGTTGCTGATAGGGAAAACACGGAAATGTTCACCAGGGTTCTTCATGCCGTTGTAGATATTCCACAACTCAGGACGCTGGTTCTTGGGATTCCACTGTCCGAACTCATCACGATGAGAGAAAATACGCTCCTTCGCACGGGCCTTCTCCTCATCACGCCTTGCACCACCGCAGGCAGCATCGAACTTGTATTTTGCCAATGTATCGAGAAGAGTTACGGTCTGTAGCTTGTTTCGGCTGGCATTGAAGCCGGTCTCCTCCTTCACCTTGCCCTCATCGATGGAATCCTGGACATAGCCGACAATCAAGTCTGCACCGAGCTTCTTGACAAGTTCATCCCTGTATGTCAATGTCTCCGGGAAGTTGTGACCCGTGTCAATGTGGACCAGAGGGAACGGAATCTTTGCCGGATAAAAAGCCTTATATGCGAGATAAGTAAGTACAATAGAGTCCTTTCCACCAGAGAAAAGGATACAAGGACGCTCGAACTGGGCAGCTACCTCTCTGAGGATATAAATCGACTCTGCCTCGAGTTCCTTAAGATGCGTAATGTGATCGCTCATTTCTATATATTCAATTTTACTATTTTTCAATGATTCAAGTTTCGCAAGTAGTCAAACTGCTGAACGTTAGTGCGAAATTTGAGTTAATGATATATTCCACAAAGATAATGAAAAAACTTGTCTTTTCCGACAGGGCCCTAACTGAACACTCCGTCCAGATACTTTCTGGTAAGGTCCTCCTTAGGATTTCCGAAGACTTCCTTCGCGTCACCGGTTTCGATGACTTCACCGAGATACAGGAACACCGCATAATCGGCGATTCGCAATGCCTGCCTCAAGGTATGTGTCACCATTATGATAGAATACTTCTCCTTGAGTTTCACAAAGAGATTCTCGACAGTCTTGCTGGATACAGGGTCCAGAGCACTGGTTGCCTCATCAGCCAGAATGAAATCAGGCTCCACCGCAAGACTCCTCGCAAGGCAGAGACGCTGCTGCTGGCCAATCGAGAGACGGGTAGCTGAACTCTGCAGCCTGTCCTTGACCTCATCCCACAAACCGACCTCAGTCAGATACTTCTCCACAACCTCAGCCAACTCCTTTTTCTTCGGATGCATGCCATGGATACGGCAGCCATAGGCGACATTGTCGAAAATCGACATCGGAAGCGGACACGGACGCTGCGGAACCAGTCCGATACGCCTGCGGAGTTCGATGAGATCCGAATACTTGGCACCTATTATATTCTGGTCACCGATCATGATCTGTCCGTCAATCTTCACCCCGTCCACATTATCTATCAGCCTGTTGAGAGATTTCAGCAATGTACTCTTTCCACAGCCTGACGGGCCGACGATACATGTAATCTTGTTCTCCGGGAACACCAGATTGATGTCCTTGAGAATCGGCCTTCCTTCAATAGACAAATTAAGGTTCCTGACCGTAAGCGGGTCTTTTTTGGTATTCTTGTCCATATTCTAGAGATTGTTCTTAGTGAAATGATTTGTTATCCAACGTCCTCCGAGACTGAGTATCAGCACGATGACCGTAAGCACCAGAGCGGCGGCATAAGCCCTGCCCGGGAACGGGTCAGGCATGGTAACCCAGTTGAAGATGGCCAGAGGCAATGTCGCAGTCGGCGAAGACAGAGAAGTAGCCATGGAATCCGAGAATCCTGCCGTGAACATGACAGCAGCAGCATCTCCGATAGCCTTTCCCACTGCCAGCAGCGTAGCCGTAGCCATACCGGGAAGCACCTGACGCACAACGACTTTCAATGTTTCCCACTTGGTCGCACCCAATGAATAGGCTGCATCTATCATATCGTCAGGGACAGACTTCGAAATCTCGTCTCCGTTTCTGATGAACATCGGTATTATAAGGAGGGTACTGACAATGATACCGCCGAGAACCGAGGCCCTCATGCCGACCATGACCATAATCATGAATGCAAACGCACCATAGACAATCGACGGAATTCCGTAGAGCACATCATACGCCAGCCTTGCGACATAAGACAGCCAGTTCGAACGCCTCCTGTAAAGATTCATATAGAAAACTACCGGAATACTCACCACCATTGCTATCAATGTCGCCGGAGCCACCACGATGACGGAGCCCCAGATGGCATTGATAAAACCTCCGTCATCAGTCGTATTCCAGTTCCGGCCCGGCACCTTGGTCACCATATCCAATGAAAGAGAACCGAAGCCTTTTACGAAAATAGTGCAGATAATGGATGCCACCACCAGGATAACAAGCGAAACCGACACCCACATAAGCGCCTTGACTACCTTCTCTTCTATAAACTTGCTGTTCTTCATAACTAATCCTGTTTCTGTACCCTATAAAGAATAATCCTCGATAAGATATTGAAAATCACAACAATAACGAGCAGCAGCAGAGCCGCAAACATAATCGCCGACTCGTAAAGAGGCACCGAAGCCATCTCTCCGTAATTGTTTCCTATCAATGCCGGAAGAGTATAGAAACCCTTGAAAATCGAAGATGGGATTGCAGGAATACTTCCGCAGACCATCATGACTGCAATCGTCTCGCCCATAGCTTTGGACAATGCCAATACGACGGCGGCGAAGATTCCTGACATTGACTTTCTCAACACTACCCTTCTGGTGGTCTGCCACTGAGTGGCACCCAATGACATTGACGCATCCCTAAAATCCTGCGGCACAGACGAGAAAATCTCCACGAACAGACTCACCATAATCGGCAGAACCATAACGCACAGCACAAGAGATGCAGTGAGGAGCGAATAGCCGGTCACAGGTATCAGCAGCAGAATTCCCCAGACACCATAAATAACCGACGGCAGAGCTGCAAGAATGTCGAGTGCAGGAAGAACAAACTTACGCACAATCTTCTTCGAGTATTCTGTCAATGATATTGCAGTGAGAAGGGAAAGCGGCAGTGAGATGCAAATTGCAATGAATGTGACGGCCAATGTTCCCGAAATGAACGGAAGGAAACCGAATTTCTTCTGTGACGGCTTCCAGACGGATGACGTCACAAGGTCCCAGAAAGAATTCTCCTGAAGAATCGGCATCGACTTGATATAAAGTCCGACAATCATCGCCAGTAGAAGGAGGACAGAAGAAACCGTCAGTATGAACATAAATGCCGATGACAGGTTCTGCTTATATATTCTCCTTTTGTTCAATGACTTCTGGAACAATGACCCGCTCAGAAGAAGGAGAATGCCGAACAGACATGCCATGAAAATATAAACGGCATTGTCAGTATTGTTCACCTTCAGGTCAGCTGCCTTCCTCGCAGTCTTGAGAATCTTTGCATTCTCACTCAGCTGTTTCCCGGAAATCTGGACATAGCCGGCTGGCTCATTGAAACGCTGACCATCCTTCAGGATATACTTGAGGAAACCAAGCGATGCTGAATCCTTGGGAGCACCCTTCGTCACGAAATACAGGTCACGGGCCGGCGGAGTCGGAAATAAATCCTCTTCGATAGCATGAACCAGTTTCTCCTTCGTATCATAACATGCTTCCAGTTCGCTGATCTGGCCATCCATATCAGAGTCTATCGGAAAAGCCGCAAGTCTTTCCTGTGGTCTATGTGTCTGAGGATCATAGGCATAAGCGAGATTATTGAAGCCCATGCCCCACTTGTCTTTCTGCACAGCCTGCGCAATTCCAGGATCACCGAAAACAGCAGTACCCTTCAGGTCCTCCTGCTTGGCATCGAACCAGGACGCGAAAGTCTGAGCGGCGCCACATGCATCAGAACGGGTATAGACATTGATTTTACGCTTTTCCTTAGTTCCGAGAAGCTGTCCCCAAGTGGTAATTTCTCCGGTAACCCATATTTTCCTGGCCTCATCAGCCGTGATTCCCCTCTTCAGAAGTTCTTGAATATGAGGATTTTCCGAATTGATTACAGGTATAACGGCATCACGACCTACAACAAAAGCCACCGCTCCTGCATCAACTTCTTCTTTATGAAGTTCCCTAGACAACATGGCATAATCCACCATGCCGTTAAGCACATCGGTCATTCCCTTTCCTGCACCACCTGCAGACACATCAATCTTAACCTCCGGATACCTGACCTGAAAGTCATTGGACCACTGCACAGCGAGTGGATAGAGAGCAAATGCGCCTGACACTGAAACCTGTCCCTCCAGCTTCTGCTTTCTTCCTGAACCACAGCCGGTTATCATAAGAACCACCATACTCAGGACGACGGACACGGCAAGCAACGATTTGTTCATTAAAGTCTTGTTTTTATACACGTCATCCGCTGCCACAACCCCTCACAATCACCCCGCAAGCCATCGCCCCAGCCTCAAATAACGGGCAGCATAATTATACAAAGATAGAAAAGACATCTTAATTTTCAAAAGACGGCAACCTATTTCGCCTCTGTGCATTGATTTACAAGATACACAATCGACCTGTACGGAATTCCGGAATTCGTCTGCAGGCCAATCTCGCATGTGCGACTGTTTGAATATCCGGTCTTAATGCCGTGCTCCTCTATCTGCGGCCTGAGTTTCCTCAATCCGTATGCATTGAGTTCAGGATTTGTCATTCCCTTGTCACCCGCAAATCCGCAGCAGCCGACACCATCCGGAACCAGCACCTCACTGGCGCAAAGGCTGGCCAAATCATAGAACATCTTGTCAATCTTCATGAGACGCGTCGAACAGGTCAAATGAATGGAAACCGGCTCATTGACCTTTACGAAATTCAACCTGTCTTTCAGGAAAAGCCATATAAACTCCACAGAATCATAGACTTTCACTCTTGTCATTTTCGTTTTCATGCGGTGCACACACGGACTCTGATCGCATACAACCGGATACTTTCCTCCTTCAGAAGCCTCATAAAGAGCATCTTCCAGTTCTCTTGTCTTTCTGTCGGCAATGTCACCCATACCCTTGCTCTCCCAAATCGTACCGCAACAAAGCGACTCCCTGCCTGCCGGGAAAACCACCTCATAGCCGGCTTTCTGCATCAATGCCACCATCTCTTCGGCCAGAGGCCTCATGCCTTTTGAGGCTCTGTCAATGCCCATCGTCTGGTTTATGCAGCTCGGGAAATACACGACCTTCAGACTGGCATTGACCTTATCCCCTATTCCGGAAGGCATCTTGTAGGCTTTCGGCAGGGACTCTGTCCACAGAGGCAGACCTCCTTTATGGAGAACACCGGCGACAGTCTCCATTACAGGCCGTCCAAGCACGGTTCTTCCGAACGAAGCCAAATCCAGAACGCCTCGCAGCATTGACTTTACCCCTGAGAGGTGTTCCGCAGCGAACTCGCCGACATTCCTGGTCACCGGACCGGCATTTCCGCGGCGGATCTCGTGGGTGATGTCCGCGACGCTGATTCCCATAGGGCAAGATGTCTGGCAGAGACCGTCTCCGGCGCAGGTGTCGTCTCCATAGTATCTGTATTCTTTCAGGAGCGTTTCCAGAAGTTCAGGATTCTCGCCTGTAGAACGAAGCCTGGCAATCTCTCGCTGCACAGCAATCCTGGTCCTGGATGAAAGAGTAAACCCGCACGACATGCAGTTGACTTCACAAAAGCCACACTCTATACACTTATTGGCTCTGGCATAAGCAGTTACAGCACTATCCGGAGCATCTGCAAACGGAGCTATCACAGGAATCTGCTTGAGATTCTTGTAGCAACACTGCGGATCATCATTGAAAATGACACCGGGATTCAGGATATTCTGAGGGTCGAAAAGCCGCTTCACGCGTTTCATGTACGAATAAGCTTTTTCGCCCCACTCAGCCTTCACGAACGGAGCCATATTGCGTCCGGTTCCATGCTCCGCCTTGAGGGAGCCATCGTATTTGTCAACGACTATTTTCACGATGTCCCTGAGCATTTCACCGTATCTCTCGACTTCTTTATCGGAGTCAAACAATTGGTTTATAATGAAATGCACATTCCCCTCAAGGACATGGCCATAGATGCAGGAGTCCTCGTAATGATATTTGTCCAGAAGTCCGGACACCTCGTCAATCGCATCCGGAAGGTCTTCAATATGGAAGGCTATATCTTCGATGATGCATGTCGTCCCCTGCTGCCTCATGCTGCCCACCGTAGGAAAAATGCCGGACCGGATTCCCCAAAGCCGCGCACATTCCGCCGGGTCTGACGTAAACTCGAAAGGATAGGCCGTTTCGTATCCTGCCAATGCCTTTTTGACTTCGTCTATCTGCCTGGCCAGTCCCGCATCATCGAAGTCTTCGACTTTTATCAGCAATGAGGCTTTCCCGAGGCCACGCTCGTCTCTGACCGAAGCCAATGATCTTGAATCCAAGAGCTCCGCGGCAGAAACATTGATCTTTTTCAATGCAACCGCTACCCTGTTGGCCTCGCGCATTGTATGGAAATAAACCATCGCGCTGGCGCTTTTCGGGGCAAGCGGCAAAGTGTCCATGGTCACCTGACTCAGGAAGGCCAATGTCCCTTCCGAACCGGCCATAAGATGAGCAATGATTTCAAATGGATCCTGATATGCCACGAATGGTCTGATATTCAGACCTGTAACATTCTTAATGGAATATTTGTAAATGATTCTGTTCCTGAGTTCATCGTCAGCATTGACCTCATCCCTTATCTTCTCGATTTCACTTATGAAATCGGCATGGGTGGTTGCGAAAGCCTTCCGGCTCTGCTCGTCGGCGGTGTCAAGGATTGTTCCGTCAGCAAAGACGATGCGGACTGACGTAAGCAACTTGTCGCTGTTGGCAACTGTTCCGCAACTCATTCCTGAGGCATTGTTCATCAGGATTCCGCCGACCATGCAACTTTTCACAGAAGCAGGGTCGGGACCGAACTTGCGCCCGTAAGGTCTCAATATGGCATTGACCTTATCCCCGATTATTCCGGGTTGCAGGGTTATGGATTTGCCATCGGCATTGACATTGAACTTTTCCCAATGTTTGCCGGCGACGACGATGATGGAGTCGCTGATGGATTGTCCCGACAGGCTGGTGCCGGCGGCGCGGAAGGTCACGGGGAGGTTCAGTCTGGAAGCGGTTCTCATTATATGCGAGATCTCCTGCTCGTTGTCGGACCTCACCACGACTTTTGGTGTCAGTCTGTAGAAGCCGGCGTCGGTTCCCCACGCATATCGTCTGAGTGAGTCCGTATAGATCCGGTCTGCCGGTATTGTCTCTGATATTTCTTTTACGAAGGCCTGATAGTTTCCTTTCAAGTCCCGGTCCTGTGCATGTGTCATTATGCTGTAAGATTTGGTCGTGACAAATTTAGTGTTTTTCGGGTAGCATTTACCCAGAAATATGTCATAAAATGATTTACAGAAGATTTTTTCGAAAATTTTTCTGCAAAAGTTTGCAAGTTCAGAAATATTGCCTACCTTTGCAATCCCATTAGAAAACAAGACGCCAGTCAAGTTCTCTACGACAGTAAAAATGTCGGAAATAATGGGAAATGGAGAGATTCGTTAGCTCAGTTGGTAGAGCACAACACTTTTAATGTTGGGGTCTCGGGTTCGAGCCCCGAACGGATCACAAAGAAGTTTTGCTTCCTTAGCTCAGTTGGTAGAGCACGACACTCTTAATGTTGGGGTCTAGGGTTCGAGCCCCTAAGGGAGCACTGAAACGGAGATCAGAAATGGTCTCCGTTTTTCGTATATGGTTGTGAATGAGGCGGCATGGCATTACTTCCTGAGTTACGTCTGCTGTGTCGGGACGGTGCCACATCGGTTTTTGCAATGGTTTGATTTTTAAGGAGTTATGAAATCTGGTGTGGATTAGTGGCCAAAAAATCATCGGAAATCCACGCTTAAAATAAATGATACTTGATTATCAATGTGTTACAAGGATGGCCGTGGCGTCGTCCCGCCTGCCTGGATTCGTCCCATTCAGATGCCGCATCGTTGGAAAACGGTGTAAAAAATGACGTTTTCTTACACCGTTTTCCAAGTGTGATGTCCTTAATCCGGAGGCTGGAACATACGGAAACGGGGCCCCGAGCGGAGCCCCGATAACAAATCATAAGTCAAAGATTATCAGATTTTCACACGTATTCCGAGGGAGAACATCCTTCCGAAGCCCCAGTAGCCACGGAAAGTGGCCAGGTCGTGGGCCGCACCGTCCTTGCCCCTCTCTATATACGAGGTATCCAGGAGATTATCCCCACGAAGGAACACATTAAGAGAGATCTTCCGCAGATGCCTGTCAATGCTACCCGGCTCACCAGATGCACTGGTACGTTGCCAATCCTTGCCCCAAGATAGTGTCGCGCCCAGAAGATGATAGCCAGGAATCCGGTAAGAATATTGACGGTCATCCGGATTATTTCTGGAAAGAGGGTCGAAATCAGCATACATCCTGTCATTGAACTGCCAATCCGCAGTTGCTGAAAAACCTGCTGGCATTGAAAATTTCGCGGAAGCTCCGATTTGGGTCTGCGGCGCATCGGCGACAGGGAGTCCGTCACAATAGACATTGACACGTCCCATTTCCACTCCGGAATAATCATCATAAATTATAGCCGAGACATCCTTGGTCCAGCGCCAATCGCCGATCGAAGCAAAAGCATTGACCTCCAGCCAGTTGCCCACTCTCTGGAAAACGCTCGTCTCGAGTCCGTAATGAAAGGCATCCAGTCCCGTTACCATGTAGCGGGTCTCATCCGCATCGAGTTGGCGGTATTTACCCGACATCAGAGAGCGGTTCTTCCAATATGCCGCATAGCCGGTCAGGTCGAGTTTTCCGCTATCCCAGACGTATTTCCAGCCAAGCTCACCGAGGATATTCTTCTCATTCTTCACGCCGCGGGTTATCTGATTATTCCCTGAAGAGAACCAGACATTACTGTAAGGCAGACGGCTGTACCAACCGCCATTGGCATACAAACTGTGTCCGCGTGCAACCTTGACAAGCACCCCTCCTTTCACGCTAGCACCCACACCATGTGCGATGTCACTGTAAATGTCTTTTCCGACGTAGTTGTACTTGTCCCAACGCTGGTTGGAACTTCCGAACACAGAGGCACCCAAGTCAGCATTGACCTTCTCTGATTCATAAGATACTGTCAGATAAGCAGTTCCATGATATATCCGCTTTCCATTATCAGTCCTTACATAATCGCCCACCTTCTTCACACACTCCCTTCCGGCCACACCGGAGAGCGACTTCGACGCATAATCTTCGTACCACCAGTCCGCACCGAGCAGGTCAATGATTTTTTCGCGTTCCCATGTGCGGTACAGCTGGGCATTGACTCCCCCGCCGATTTTCCATCCGCGTCCGAGGCGATACTCCAGACTTGCTATCGCTCCCGCCTGTGTATTCCCTGCCATATACTGGCTAAGGATATTGTTGGCCGAACCATCTGGATTTCTGTTGGTTGCTATCGCCTGATCCCAGTCTATGTGCCCGTCTTCGGTCATGAAAGAAGAGATACTCTTTCCCTTGGTTTCGGACCATCTTCCGCCACCGCTGCCAACTGCAAGATAAAGGGAATTCTTCATCGACAGCCGGTTGCCGTCCCAGATATGCTGGAGTGTGAAATATGGCTTGAAATAGTCGTTCTTGCTGAGATTGAATGCTTTGCCGTCACGATAGCCCCAATTCCTGCTGTAACTGCGGCCGTATTTGTCAATGTCACTAGAGCTGAGCCTCGAGGAGCGTTGTTCATGGCGTTCCGGGGAGCCCAATGCAGTGAACATCAAATGATGTCCGGTCCCGAATTCTTTCGCGATGTTAAGCATATACGCATATGAGCTGACTGATGTGGACTCGACATATCCCTTTCCGCCGACATAAGATGCCATCAGATTCATTGACCAGCCGTGCGGAAGTGCACCGCTGCTGATTTTTATATATTCCTTGAATGGTCCGCCTCCGATTCCCTGCAGTCCTGAGACAGATGGGCTGTGTTTTCCATAAACGTTTGCGTATGAGCCGATTTCTACCGAGAACTGTTCCGACGGCGATTCAGTTATGATGTTGACAGAGCCTCCGACAGAGCCGTCAGACAGCATTGACGCACCCACTCCTTTCTGGACCTGGACCGCCCATGTGGCATCCGCCAGTCCCATCCAGTTGTTCCAATACATTCCCCCGCTGACGAGGCCGCTGATGGGAATTCCGTTCAGGAGCACAGAGATGTTTTCTTGTCCGAAACCGCGGATATTCAGTTTCGCATCCCCGTAACTTCCTGATTCTGAAGTAGCATAGAGACTCGGAATGCCTTTGAGCAGTTCCGGATAGGTGCGCGATGCACCTCGATCCCGGAGTTGTTTCTCGTCAATGACAGCGAGACGCAGTGCAGAACGGTTCTGGTTTGCAAAATAGGCATTGACAATCGACTCGCGGAGAGTCAGAATTTCGGTAGGGACTTCTTCATTTTCAGATACATTCTCTTCATGTATCGTCACTTTGGCATTGACATTGTCCTTGTCAGAACTTCTGCCTGAGACTGAATTTTTGTCAACTGCCGAGATTCCGGCAATACCGGGAGCGTTGTCTGCGGCGAAAACATGGACATCAGCGGCACACACAGCCAGTGCGGCCACATGAATTGTGATGCCCATGAGCAGGATGTTTTTCTTCATACAAAAAAAACCTTAAATTGTTACTCATGGCATACAATTCAAGGCTTCAAACGCCAGTCTGCGCACGTATTTGCGCAAACCAGCCGTTATCTTCTTCCATCCAGACTTACCCTGATTCAATGATAGAATGTCGGGAACACTGTCGGTGCCGTAGTTCCAACGGCTCATGCCTTTCGGCTCGCGGACTCTTACCGCCGATCGGGATTCTCACCCTGCCCTGAAGTTATGCGGGCGCAAAGATAGCAATTATTTCCGACACTGCAAATCTGGCTGCGCGCCTCTGGGGTCGGCGGATTCTGATTTAGCATATCATTAACAATCAACACCTTACAATTTTCCAATCCGCCGACCTATCCATTTTTTGAGGGGTCAGCGGATAATATATTAATAATGTATTGACAATCAATATTTTCAGAAAAGCAAATCCGCCGACGGATGAGAGGCTAGATATCTATAGTTCATCATCTCCCCGCTTAGATAACTTATCAATTATTCCGAAATGAGAATATTCAAGTTTAACATACAGACGATAATCACCACCTACGGATCTGCACTTTTTATTTGAAAGACTCAAACAAATACCATTACCACTATAATATGAGATTGATTTACCATCAGCATCAGAGACCTCCTCAACTTTACCATATTTCTCAGCTAATTTTGATTTAAACAATTCATATATTCTATCAGCTTCCTGCCTATCATCCTTAATGAAATAATCTAAACTCTTATTGACACTTAACTCATAAAATTCCCCCGTGTCACTTATACTAAAATTGCCAAAATCCCATTTGTTTCCAGCGAACATTATATCCTTAAATGTCACTACTTTTCCAAAAGATAATGGGTCTTCCAAGAGATAAGTACCTTTATAACCCACAGCGGACTTAATGGAATATGCAGTCTGCTTAGAGCCTAACGTCATTCCAAAAAATGTATCCTGAATGACAGTCAAATTATTGAGTGCATCATTATAGCCAAATGCCATAGCTATATATGCAATAGCGATTGATTCTTGTCCATCATTCGTCTGTCGAGAAATCATCAATAAATTGTCTTTTCCATCAATATAACATTTTGCAACAGCATTTTTAGCCCCAGAAGTATAGTCGTGAAATACATATTTACTTGACAAGTCGCCAAGTAATACGTCATAGACGGAATCTAAAGTTTGCCCCTCAGGAATATTTGATTCAGGAATAGTAAATAGAACTAAGCCCAACACATCATCTGGACGTGTCAGAAGGGTCATTAAAGGATACTGCTGACCTTCATACGTTACATTCTGAAAAAAATACCCTTTCCAATCGATCGAATATAATTTAATATCGGTTTTACTGTCCACATATATACCATTGGCCCCCACATGCAAAATTAACTGCTCGGGAGAATACTTCTTTCCAAACTCAAGGCCAAAAAATTCAGTCGGCAATAAACTCTGAGCATTCGCTAATATGGAAATTGAAAAAGCAACTAAGATAAAAAAGAATCTTTTCATGATATAGATAGATTATAAACAACTATATGGCATTGACAATTACAATTCGTCAAGGTTCTGAGTATCCAGATTGTCATTGATTTTGCGGTCGAAGTAATTCAGAGTGACATATCGGCGATATTGGCCGCCATTGGATTGGATTCTCCTGCTGGATAGTCTCAGACAAATACCGTTGGACCCCACATAGAAAACTTGTTTTTCATTTTCATCCGTGATTTCTCTTCTTTCCCCATATTTGGATGCCAATTTGGATCTGAAAGATTCATAAGATTCATCAGCAGATTCCGAATCCTCTAAATTATTATCTGACAGACTGATATAGAAGTTCAGTTTATAGAATTGGCCTTTTCCGGTCACATGGAAATCACAATAATCACATTTCTTACCAGCAAAGTCAATGTCTTTGTATGTAATCAATTTGCCGAAAGATACGACATGGTCAGAAAAGAATGTTCCTTTATTTCCTATCGCAGCATTTATGGATTCTTCTGTCTGCCCAGAACCCAATTTTATTCCGAAGAATGTGTCCTGTACAGCAGGGATAGTGTTGCCAATCATCTGAAGCTCATTCTGAGCGTTTGCGATTACGGAAAACGCCAGAGCAATAAATATAACGATATACTTTTTCATAAGATATTGATTTTGATATTTATACGTGGCTCCGCAAATATAATCAATAAATCACACTATCCACAAATTACGCAAAATTAATTAGGATAAGGGCGATTGACTGCCCGACACTGCAGTATATTTGCGGCCTTTTGTTTTGCGTCATCGAATGTGAACTGATGATAAATCAGGTTGGCATTATGGAGGTCAATGATACGGGATGCCATCAATTCGAGCACGCTGAATTTGTCATCGTCGAACGAGAAAATCCTCAATATCTGCGCACATTGGCTGCATGAAAAGTAGCAGCCGAGGCTGGCCACTTCTATAAGGTCTTTCTTGTCCTTGTCGAAACTTGCATTGACAATTTTATTATATAGGATTGAGAAATCCCTGTCGCTCAGACAGTATCTTCCGTTAGGATACATCGGCTGGTTTATGTCCGGAACGACATTCGGATAAACCTGGCACTTGGTTTCTTCCTGATGATTTGGCTCACATGTCCGTTCTTCACATCCTACGACTTTGCCCGTCACATCGAACATGACGTAAATCCTGACATTGGTACCGCCGAGGAACGGTCCACGCCACTCTTCATACATCCATCTGTCGCCATATTCATTGAAGCTGGCAGTTCTAGGTTCTCCCAACATCGCTGTCACCTGTTCCTTGGTCATGCCGCGCTCAATGACGGGCTTCTTGATTTTCGCAGTGGCAGAAATACAGAACGTAAGGAGAAAAATGCACGTGACAAATAATGTCATCAGTTTGTTTCTGTTCATAATCCATTAGTTTTTGCACCTGGAATGAAGCAGCAAGTAATATACCAGAGCAACAGGTTTACAGAGAAAAGTGAGAGGAGACTGCCGATGCTCGCACCAAGCTAAAGCACCTCTATCCTGTATTGAACTTTTAAGTGTTACAAAGTACTAGTCGACCTTAGGAAGATGGCTGAGACTTTCCCTGATGTGTTCGTCAGTCGGGATGGTGTCAGTCATTTTTCCGTCATTGAACTGCTCATATGCCT
>OIWT01000323.1_pt1 | contig 68729 bp, 59 predicted proteins | sample 1587701 | NCBI WGS metagenome assembly OIWT01 (sample SAMEA3888904, study PRJEB22519) | human gut metagenome | biome: human gut; feature: human-associated habitat; material: faeces | place: Denmark | collected 2009
CCGGATCGTTTTCTGCAATATCCTCATCAATTCTTTGAGGAAAAAGCACTGTTTGGTTGGGATTGTAAGGACGAAAATGTATCTTTGCCATAGTGGAAATTATTATGCCTAAAGATACAAAATCTTTAGGTAATAACAAAGCCCCAGCTTGTGAAAGTCGGGGCTTTGTCATACAAAAAAGAAGGTGTGTCAAAAAGCACACCTTCTTTTTTCTTTCTATCTTTACACCCTATAAAATGTTCGCCGGATACCTACATCTGGGTATTAAGCGGACGGAAATACCTAGAAATGGGGATTTCGCGATTGACCCGAATGTTGTTCCTTTGTATAAAATTTAAAAGCATGGATTATAAGAGCGCAAAATTCAAGCCTACTGACAAGATGGGCGATTTGATAAACCACGATTACAAGCTACTCTTGGTGATGAGCCGTTTCGGACTTTCGTTGGGATTTGGTGACAAGACCGTCGAGCAGGTGTGTCGGGAAAACGGTGTGGATGCACCTACATTCCTGGCCGTGGCCAACTTTATCCATGAAGGCAACAATCTCATGGAGGCCAACCTTTCGCAAATCTCCATCCCCCAGCTGATGAACTATCTCAAGCAGGCACACAGCTATTTCCTTGACTTCTGCCTGCCGGCCATACGCCAGAAACTTCTTGCGGCTATCGACTGCTCCATACACAATGAAATCGCTTTCCTCATTTTGCGCTTCTTTGATGAATATGCGACTGAAGTGCGTCGCCACATGGAATACGAGGATATGAACGTGTTCACTTATGTGGCTGCGCTCCTCGACGACCAGCGTGAGAGCAATTACAGCATTAGTGTCTTTGCGCGACGGCATAACCAAATTGAGTTGAAGCTCACCGAACTCAAGAACATCATCTTGAAGTACTATCCCGAGCAGGGCAACAATCATTTGCTCAACGCCGTCCTCTTCGACATCTTCAGTTGTGAAGAAGATCTCTCCTCGCATTGCAAGATTGAGGACTTCCTCTTCGTACCCGTCGTCCGTCAGTTGGAAAAGAAGAAAGGCATAATATGAAAGATGATGTAATGTGGATAGCCGTGGCTGAGTCTTCGGCCATCGTCCGTCATGGGATGCTTGAGATATTGAAGCATTTCCCCGATACGCCACACCCGGTGCAATTAATCGAAGTTACTTCCCTTGAAGCCTTGGACAACTGCATGCAGACTCACGTTCCTGACCTGCTTATCGTCGATCCGGCTTTTGAGGGATGGTTTAATATCGACAATTTTAAGGCCGACCCTCAATCAGCCAATGTGAAATGCATCGCCCTCCTTTGCAGCATGGTCGACCAAAATCTGCTCCGTAAGTATGACGACTCCATCAGCCTTTATGACGACGAAGAAGCCATTTATGGCAAGATTAGCCAGCTCTTTCATGCCTCGCGGGAGGACGAAGCCGACACCGATGCGCTCAGCCAGCGTGAGCGAGAAATCATCACCTGCGTTGTCAAGGGCATGACCAATAAGGAAATCGCTGAAAAGCTTTATATCTCTATTCACACGGTCATCACCCATCGGCGCAATATTGCCCGCAAGCTCCAGATACATTCGCCCGCAGGGCTCACCATCTATGCCATTGTGAACAATCTCGTTGAGCTCTCCGATGTCAAGATGTGAGCATCTTTCCCGTGAAATGAAAAATACCTACTTTTGGGGATTGCATGCCCCGCGCCGCTATCCTATCTTTGCAGTGTCATTAAGAAAGATAAGTTAGTTAGTCATAAAAATTACGTAACCACAATTTATTTTAATTATTAGTACATAAATTGCAGGCTCGCCTCTCGAAGTGATTTCGCGGGGCGTGCCTGTTTTCTCTCGACTCTCGGGTTTTGTCCCAGTCCTTTTGCCAGCATCGGTGGTCGGCTATGGTGGCGAATGACACTTCGTTGGCCTGTACTCCGTCAAGTTCGAAGCTCGCGGTCTGCTATAAGGCTTGTGGCTTATCTGCCGCGAAGTTGACGTAGGGAAGAGTGACGAAACACGCTACCTCCTTTGAAACAGAGCAATTAAATCATTTGTTTCAGATTTCTCTTGAGGCCATGAGGCTATGACCCTGAAGAAGGTATGTCCATTTTGATACATCCCCACCGATTTGCTCCGCTTTCGACAAGCATTAAGAGCGAAATTTGTTTTTTCTTCGGTGAAACAATCGCAAGAATTCAAATAAATTCATAAATTTGTAGCGTCCCTCCACGCCGACCTGTTTCGGCAGGTAAGGATGGGTGGGGCAAACATATACATAAAAGGCGTTTACTTGACGCTTTGGTTTTGACGATGTAAGAACTTCGCAAACTCTCAACAATTAGTCAAAAACAAAGCAGCGGTGAATGCCTCTCGGGGTGTATTATATACAGCCCTCATTGCATCCCTGCGGGGATGCAATGGGTAAGGGTTTGATATATACATGCATCGGCGTGGGGCTTTCGGCGTTGCTCGTTTCGACTAATTGGGGCAATGCGAAGGCCTTTACATCGTGGAACGGGCAACAAGGTTCGGCTCCACGTCTTTTTATATATCAGCGAGTGGATTTCGTCAACAATGGAGTCGGTTGATCATGTTTGTTAACGGAATTAGAATGAACATATTACAAAACAATCCGTATCGTATTCTCGGGGTTTATTCAAACTCTCCGATCAAGGAAAGGCTTGCTAACCATAATCGCTTGAAGGCGTTTTTAAAGGTTGGCAAGAGCGTGTCTTTTCCATTAGATTTGCACCAATACCTTTCAAGTGTTAATCGCACAGATGCAACAGTAGCAGATGCAGAAGCTAAACTCACTTTGCCTAAAGACCGGATGCTATATTCGCAATTTTGGTTTGTGAAAGCAACTCCTTTGGATGAAGTGGCTTTCAACCATCTCACATCCGGCGAGATGACTAAAGCAGAAGAAATATGGCATAAAAAGGAATGTGCATCATCTTTGCAGAATTTGATTGTTTGTGCTTTGATGCGTGGTGATTATGAAACTGCCATGTCGCGCGCAGAGGTGTTGTATGGGAATACACAGTATGTGGGTCAATTCGTGTCTGCCGTTGTTGGTGCTGATGGAAATTTTGACTTTACCAACCTAGTGTTCTCTTTTCTCGATACACTTTGTGAGGAAATTGACGTAGAGAAATTACTTCCTATTATTCGTAACGTTTCTTGGAAAGACCATATAGTGGGAAAGGCTGCAAAGCCTCTTATTGAAATCATTCAGGATGCTATAGAAGTTGCTAAACAGTCAAAAGGTAAAGGCTCTATAGTAAGACTGAAGGCTGGAGAGGCTTTAAGAAAAGAAACAAGGAATGCACTCTTGCAATTGAAAAAACTGCTTTCGCCAACAGACATGCAGTATCAGATGATTGCTGATAAGTTGGGACTTGAAATACTTCAATGCAGTATAGACTACTTCAATGATTCTGAAGAACAAGATGCAGCCCGCAAAGCCATGAGTTTACAGAAATATGCTGAAAGCATAGTTGTTGGACAAATGGCGAAAGATAGATGTAAGGAAAACGTTGATATTCTTCAAGAGATAATAGATAATCTTCCTCCATCTGAGGTTTGGGCAGAGGATAAGGCTATACGCGAAGAGTTACGCAAGCCTTGCTTGTTGTTAAATAAAATAAGTTATGCAATTACCTTACTGAACAACACCAAACCACATTTGCAGGCAATGAAGTCTAAATTAGGCGTGTCGCATGAGTATTATCTTAAAATTTCGACACTAGTAGTTGGAAAAGCGCTTCATAATGTTATTGATGAGGTAAATGAAGCACAAGCTGTTGCGGCCGCTACTTATAGTTCTACACATTTAAAATCTGTTTTAGCGGAAGCTTGGAAAGCCACAAAACTCATGGATGAATTTGATATGGAAGCTGATTATAAGAGCAATTATAATAAGAATCGCTCTATATTAATGAAGTTATGCAACCAATTAGGTGTTTCGGCATCGACCAATACACTGATATCACCACCTCCACCAAGAACTACCACGCGCACAACAACATCCACAAGTAAGAACAGTTCATCAAGTTCTGGCAAGGGATGCATTATTGCACTTATTTGTATCGGTATTGGTGCAACTGTTGGAGCTGGGATAGGTGATGTTGTTGGAGCCTTTTTTGGAGGCTTGATTGGTTTTGGAATATGGGGTAGATTTTCAGATTAAAAATTATCAATATGAAACATATTTTTATTAGTGCAATCTTTTTATTTGGATTAAGTTTTAACACAGTCAAAGCAGAGGATGTTTCCAAGGAATTTAAATTCTTGAAAACTGAAGTTGATTCCTTAAAGAATCAACAAGAACGTCTGCATGATGAAATCAAAACGCTATCTCTAAGGAATATTAAAGCAGAGAAGCAGATTTCAGACATGCAACATGAAAATATGGAATTGAGTTCTAGCGTAGATAGTTTGCAAAAGGAATGTAATGCGCTTGTAGCTAACCAGAAAGCCGATAAGTCGGAGCTTGCAACCAGCATTAATGAAACAAACACAATGATTCAAACTACGGAAAACATGCTTTCTTCACGCACGTTATGGGGAATGTGTGGTTTAATGGTATTGTTGATAGCCATTATCGGCATAGTTGTTGCATTCTTAAAAAAGTTTAGAGCAGGAACTACATCGATAGATAATGTACGCAAAACTCAAGAACTATTGCAAGCTACTCAAACAAAAATGCAAGAAGAATCTGTCAAACTAGACAATCAATTACTTGCTATTGTTCAAAAACAACTTGATGCTTCCACTTCATCAGCAAGTAAAACGACAGGAGAACCCGATCATTCGCTAGTGGTAAAACTTGCCGATGAAATAGCAAGAATAGAGACCAATCTTTCAAAGATGGATAAATCTGTAAAAGGGTATAAGCAACTTGTTCAAGCTAAAGACCGCATGATAAACAATGTGCGTGCCAATGGATACGAAATCATTAGTTTGCTTGGGCAAGAGTACAATGACGGTATGCAGTTCCAAGCGAGATTTGTTCCAGATGAAAGTCTGCCGGAAGGCAAGCGTATCATTACAGGAATGATAAAGATGCAGGTTAATTATAATGGCAAAATGATACAACCCGCGCAAATCGTAGTGAGTCAAAACATTTAAAAATACTATAACTATGGCAAGAATCAAAATAGACTATGGCATAGACCTTGGTACAACAAACTCGGCTATAGCCAGAATGGAAAATGGTGAGTCTGTCATCAAGCAGACCAAAAACCTGATGGACACATTGCCATCTTGTGTATATTTCTCGAAAAACAAGAAAGGCGAACGCGCCTTGCGTATTGGTATGAAAGCAAAAGATTCTGTGTACTCTGATGCTATTATGGCCTTGAGCAAGAATGAGCCACCGAAAGAATATGGTTATTTGGAGTTTAAACGTGAAATGGGTTCGGACAAGAAGTATTCTAATGAGAATATGCCCAAGGCTACTTATTCTCCAGAGGAACTTTCTGCAGAGGTACTGAAAGAGCTGAAGAGCCTTATCAATGACGAAACTGTCAATTCTGTAGTCATCACTGTACCGGCCATGTTTACTGCAATACAAAAGGATGCCACAATGAAAGCTGCACGAATGGCAGGCTTCAAACAGTGTGAACTGTTGCAAGAGCCAATAGCCGCTTGCATGGCATACGGATTGTCGAGCGAGAAAAAAGATGGCAAATGGCTAGTTTTTGACTTTGGTGGTGGCACATTTGATGCAGCATTGGTAAAGGTAGAAGATGGTATATTAACGGTGTTTGACACAGAAGGCGATAATTATCTTGGTGGCAAGAACCTCGATGAAGCTGTTGTCAACAAGATTCTTATGCCAAGCCTTAAAGAGGATTATAATCTTTCTTCGTATGAAACAACGGAATGGAAAAAGAGAGCCTTGATGGATGCCCTCAAAGGCCCAGCCGAGGAGATGAGAATTGCGTTGTCATTTGCAGATAGTGCAGACTATTCCACTTATGACCGTAATCTAAATTTAGGTCAAGATGACAATGGTGAAGAGATTGACCTCGAAATTACCATTACCAAGGATCAGCTAATTGGTGCGATAGGTGAACAATATCAGAAAGCTGTCAACATTTGTAAGAATCTATTAAGGCGAAATGGTTTAAATGGAAACGATTTGTCATCACTTATCCTTGTTGGTGGCCCAACTTATTCGCCAATCATCCGTGAAATGTTGAAAAGAGAGGTTACGCCCAATGTAGATACCAGTATTAACCCCATGACTGCTGTAGCCCGTGGAGCTGCTCTTTATGCTTCTACTATTGATGCGCACATTAATGAAGAAGAAATAAAAAAGGAAGCAAAGGAAGAAGTGGTGTTTCTGAAAGTCGGTTACGAATCCACATCGGTTGAATCTTCAGAATGGGTCAGTGTTAGTATAGACTTTGAAAAAACAGGCGACAATTGTCCCAAAGAGCTTTCTGTTGAATTTCAACGTGCAGATGGGGCATGGCGAAGCGACAGAACATCTGTAGATGCAAGCGGTAACGTCATTGAAGCATTTTTGCTTGAAGGCAAGCCCAACACATTCAAGATAAAGGCTTACAACCAACAAGGTAATGTTGTAGAAACGTTTCCATCAGAATTTACCATTATTCAAGGTGTGAAAGTTGGTGCTGCGCCTTTGCCTTACAATATCGGCATAGCTGTTTACAGTGAAATCAAGAAACGTGGTATTTTCTTGCCTGCCAAAGGGTTGGAAAAGAACAAACCTTTACCGGCAGTAGGCATTGTGCCGGATAGGAAAACGACTCAAGCCTTACGCCCTGGAGTTACTACCGACGTACTGTCAATTCCTGTTTACCAAGTATCTGGCTTAGAAGCGGAAGGTAAAACGGCTGCACTAAATACGCAAATATCTAATGTCGTTGTAACAGGTGATGACGTAGAACAACTCATCCCTGAAAATTCCAATGTAGACATCACTCTACACGTTGACTCTTCTGAAATGATGACAATGGAAGTATATTTTCCCTCTGTAGACTTCACTGTTAAAAAAGAACTTGACTTAAGTAAACGTGAATCTTCGGAAGATGCTATTTCGTGGGTAGATCAGGAACTGGTTTCTGCTCAACTAAGTCTTGAGGCATTATCATTCTCTGGTATATCTGTAGAGGAATTAACTAGAGAACTTGATGCGATAAAAGAACTGGCTTTAAGCGGAAACGACCCTATGCGTGCCCAATCAAACCTAAAGGAACTGCTCCGTAAGATAGAAGAACTCGACGATAGCACAGAGTGGCAACGCGTAGAACAAGAGTTGCGTGACGAATTTGACAAACTCGAAAAAGCACAGGATGATTTGGGCAATAACCAGTCGGCTCAATTGGTCAATCAACTAAGGACGCAGACAGACAATGCCATCCGTTCAAAGGACGTGCGAGTTGGTCGTGAAGTATTAGAACAGGTGCGTACCTTATTCTTCCAACTTACAATGATTTATCAGTGTATAGGTATCATCAGATATTGCAACGACAGTTTTTCTGCAATATGTTGGAATGATTCTTCACGTGCCCGGCAACTTGTGAATCGAGGCATGGAGCAAATCAACAATAATCCGACAACAGAAGGACTTAGACAAATAGCAGCTGAATTATTGAGGTTGATGCCAAAGAAGGATGCTGCTAATGCGGGTGGACTGTTGAAATAATAAATAAGTTCTATGTATTTCAAGAAGAATGATAAAATAGGTTCATATACAGTAGTGTTTCCGCATAAGCAAGGTTCTTATGCAGAAACCTACCGTGTAAAAGACTCGAATGGGATAACTCGTTTCTTGAAACTCATCCATTATTCTAAACTCAATCGGAATCAGATTGATGAAAATGGAAGAGTGATAGAACTCGAGATAGCCAAATTGTTGCATCATCATAATCTTTGTCAGTTCATAGATTCTGGCAACATAATGATGAATGGTAGCCAATTAGCTTGGTTTGTGACAGAGTTTGTAAGTGGTGAGACTTTGTCGCAGAGAATAATCCGGGACGATGATATTAGTGTGTATGAGATAAAGACAATAGTCAAGGCTGTATTGTCAGCTCTATCGTTTTTGCACTCTCAACCTATACCAATCATCCACAATGAAGTAACAATACAGAATATTCTTCTGAATCTTGTCGGCAATTTGAATGATTTGAAGTTGATAGATTTTGGACATGCTTGCTTCTTGAATCAAGCACCGAGCAAACTAGACCTAGTCAAATTGAATCCATTTTATCTTGCCCCTGAACGATTTTCTGGAGTGTGTTCAGTTCAAACAGATTTGTATTCTGTGGGAGTTATGATGTATCATCTTCTTTATGGCGAGTTACCTTGGTTCATTGATACATCCCGAAGAGATGGAGAGGATGTAATAGATTGTATCTTGGCAGAACATGACAAGGAACTCGAGCTTCCCAAAGAGGACAAGTATGAACTTGATGACCAATTGTTGAATTCCATTGCGAAAGCATTAAGTTATGATGCAGAAGATAGATTTCAATCAGCCAATGAATTCATTAAAGCGATTGATGGAAAGATAAAAATTGATCGTCAGTCCACAAAACGAAAAATTCTTTCGCAACAGCAACCCAAGAGTGCGACGAATTCAACACCAGTAAAGAAGAAGGGGGAAGGCTTTGCTGCTGTGGCCGGAATGGAAGAACTGAAGCAACAATTGCGTGAAGAAGTTATAGAACCGCTTCATAATCCAGAAGAATACCATCGATATGGTGTTACGATACCCAATGGTATGTTGCTCTATGGCCCTCCTGGGTGTGGAAAGACATTTTTTGCCAAGCATTTTGCAGAAGAGGTTGGCTTCAACTTTATGTGTATCACGCCAGCCACCTTGAAAAGTCGTTATGTTAACGCAACACAAGAGAATATTGCCAAAATGTTCAAAGATGCAGAAGATAATGCACCAATAGTAATATTCATTGATGAAATAAATGAACTCGTTCCGAATCGTGATGACCGTAATGTGCATGAAATGTCAAGAAGTGCTGTGAATGAGATGCTAGCTCAAATGGACAGAACTGGTGAAAAGGGTATTTTCATTATTGGAGCAACCAATTATCCCAACATGATTGACCCTGCCATTTTGCGCGCAGGACGCTTGGAGAAGAAATATTACATCGGAGTGCCTGATATGGAAGCACGAATGGCATTATTTAAGTTATATCTGGAAAAGCGCCCATACGATTTTGGATTGGATTACCAAAAATTGGCAGAAATGACAAATAATTATGTTTCAGCAGACATACAGTTGATTGTCAATAATGCGTCGCGAAATGCGCTTCGGCACCATTGCAAGATAACGATGGAACTATTGGAATCTGCGATTATGAATGTTCGACCTTCACTCAGCATTAGCGAATTATACAAATATGAGCGTATTCGAGCGATGATGAATGGAGAAGACATAAAGAAATCTAATGATAGACCTCGCATTGGGTTTAATGTTTAAATAACTTCTATGCAGGAAATGCAGGTAGTAATAAAATAATATTTTTATAAAATAAAATCATAATTGCTATGAAGTTTGTACCAATACTATTTCTGTCAATAATTCAATTAGTTTGTTATGTTGAAGGATGGATTTCGTTTTTTCTTAATTGTATAGTTAAGTTTTTATCGCGAATTTTGTTCTTATTTTCCATTATATCTTTTGTATGGTGGCCACTAGATATGTTATGTGGATTTTTATGGGCTGGTTGTGAATATGCAAAGCAGAGGATTATGGGAAACCGTATGGAGTTTACTGACGCTTTGGCTTTGTATACTCAATTATATCCTAAACTATAATATTCGAGCAAACACGCTGGTCTGCCTCTACATGTTGAATAGAGATTATTTGCTTAAATTTGCGACAACGATTCCTATCAACGCTATCAATGAAACAAAGAATCACTACTGACTTCGGCATTCAAGTAGAGGCCGCTGCCCCTGTCATCATATCAGCCAGTCGAGCGACGGACATTCCGGCTTTCTATGCACAATGGTTTTTCAATCGGTTGGCAAAAGGATATTGCGTCTGGTACAATCCGTTCAACCGGCAGCAGAAAATGTATGTGTCGTTTGCGAATTGCAAGGTCGTGGTGTTTTGGACGAAGAATCCTGCGCCTATCCTCCCTTACTTGCATTTGCTGGATGAACGGGGGATACATTATTATTTTCAAGTGACGCTAAACGACTATGAGCGGGAAGGGTTTGAACCGGGCGTTCCTTTATTGGAAAAACGGATTGAGGCATTCAAGCAACTGTCGGACAGGATAGGGCATGAGCGCGTGATATGGAGGTTTGACCCGTTGATGCTGACACCGGAACTCACGCCAAGGTGCTTATTGAGTCGGATATGGAATGTTGGTAATGCCTTGAAAGGCTATACGGATAAACTTGTATTCAGCTTTGTGGATGTAAAGACATATCGGAAGGTGCAAAACAATTTGGTCAAGGAAATTTCTTGTTTCTCACGGAATAATGTAGAGATGGCCGAGCCGGATGCCATGCAACGGCAGGAATTGGTGGTGGGACTGACAATGCTGCGTGACGTGTGGCATGATGAGGGCTGGAAGCTTACGCTGGCCACGTGTGCGGAGGATACAGACTTGGAAGTTTACGGAATAGAGCATAATAGTTGCATTGACAGGAATCTTATGATGCGGCTGTTTGCCGATGATGAGGAGTTGATGTATTATTTGAATTACGGACAATTGCCGGAACGGGACATATTTGGTCGGTATATTCCGAAAAAGAAAAAAGACGCTAAGGCTTTCAAAGACAAAGGACAACGCAGCATATGTGGTTGCATGATGAGTAAGGACATTGGGATTTATGATACTTGTCGTCATTTTTGTGTCTATTGCTATGCCAATGCAGGTCGAGAAAAGGTAAAGAAAAATGCTGCGAAACATTTGGAGGAAGGAGAAAGTTTGATTGGTTGATGAAGTTTTGAAGGGCATATTGGCAAGTGATAAAATAAATTTTATCGATAGGAGTGTAAAACACTGCGTCTGCTGATAAGAATGAGACCTTTTACAAGTGATACCGTATACATCCATTCTCGTCAATGAGTACAATAAGTATTTTTCCTTGTGGTAGGAGTGGGTCAACGTGTTTGTGACACAATGCAAGCAAGTGGGGAAAGAAAACATCAGCTTCCGAGGATGGCAGAAGTGACCATAACTCGCGGGCTAATGTGATGTGGCTGATTGCCTGGAGTGTGTTGTGACTGCATCCGCAGTCTGTGGCTTGCGCGAAGAGGAAATCACGGTTCATGACAGACTTACGGCTGTGTGTATCGAGTTTTCCTTCAGCAAGTTTGACGGCTTTTCCAAGCATGACCCCTAACGTTATTTTTTTGACGCCGATTTGGTTTGCCATGCGAATGGTGTCACCGATGTAGTTGCCATATTGGACAAATGCTTGTGGAGGAAGGTTGGGATAGAGTTCTTTCAGATAACGTTCGCTGCGTGCTCCGGAGTTGATGACCAATCGTTCGGCACCTACAGCTTGGCAAACTTCAATTTCTCTACGTATGGAGTGGACGAACGCTTCGGCAGAAAAGGGGCGGACAATGCCTGAAGTTCCTATGATAGAGATGCCTCCGACGATACCCAGTTTAGGATTGAAGGTACGTTTGGCTATGTCTGCTCCTCCGGGAACGAAGATGGTGACATTGATGCCCTGTGTCGGACAAAGGGTGGATAATTCATTGGTTATCATGTTTCGGGGAGTCATATTAATGGCCGGCGCCCCAATTTCAAGGCCCAGGCCGGGAAGCGTGATGCGGCCGACGCCTTCGCCTTGCAGGAAATGAATGCCGGAAGTAGAGGTGAAGGTGATGCGCGCGCCGATGCGAATGCCGTTCGTGACATCCGGGTCGTCCCCTGCGTTCTTAACAACAAAAGCCGTAGCACAGAGCATGTCTGGAGCAATTTCTATGCTGTCGACAGGTAGTTCGACTTGTTCGCCATCAGGTAGCGTGATGGCAATGTGTTTTTCTTTTTTCCCGGTGAGTAAGGCTGTGAGCGCGGCTTTGGCTGCCGCAGTTGCACAAGAACCGCTCGTGAACCCGCTGCGCAATGGATAAAAGTCAGGCAGAAGTTTTTCTATGGCCATCCGTAAACCGTGTGGCCCGGTAACTGTTGTTGTATAGGCAGGCAAAATGGGACGTCGGATGACATACATGGGGATGCCAAGTTGGCGTGCGGCGGATGCTTTTTGGATAAAACCTCCAGAGAGTCCGCTTTCTTTTGTGAGAATCGCGTCCGGACGGATTTGTGTGAACAAATGCAGTTCGTCTTCAGTTTCTGAGGTATGATAATAGAGAATCTTATCGGCTGGAAAACCTGCTTTTAAGGCTATAGCCTTTGATTCAGGTCGGTCGAGGATTCGGAAATAGCATGTCCGGTTTGCTTCCGGGGATTGCCAATAAGTTCGCAGGCGGTTGATAGTCTGTACTCCGGTCAATGCCAGCAGGCGTGTCCGTTTATCTGCAATTAGTTTATGGATGGCATCGTCAAAGTTGTCACACCAGATAGAGACTGAATCCCGTGGAGGGTAAGTCCGTTCCAACCGGATGATGGGAAGATGCAGACGTGCAGCTACGGAACAAGCGGTGCGGTGAAGTTGCACGGCAAATGGATGGGCTGCGTCAATGATGAGTCGTACATTTTCATGGCAGAATTCTTCCATGGCTGTTTCATCAAGTGCCCCGGTTATGCGAACAACATGGGCCGAGTGCATTTCTTGTTCGTTGCCTTTGGTAGAATAAAAAAACGGTTTTCCAGCCTCTTCCAATGTCCGGACAGCTACACGTCCCTCAGTCGTTCCTCCTAATACCAGAATCATGGGCGATACAGATGTTTGAATTCGTGGGAATAAAGGCGGGACAGTCCCTCACGGTTGTCAATGGCGTCTCCCACAACTAGAAGAGTCGTGAGCGTCAGGTTGTGTTCCTTTACGATGTCAGCCAAGTCTTTCAACTGTCCCCGATAAATGCGTTGTTCTTTCCATGTCAGTTTATAACACGCTGCGACAGGTGTGGTGGGTGGATAACATTCCAACAGCTCGGCCTGCACTTTGTCTGCGATGGCTGCACTTAGGTAGATACACATGGTGCTTTGGGAGCGTGCCAAAAGATGAAGTTTCTCGCGTTCGGGCATCGGGGTACGTCCTTCTCCGCGAGTCAGGATGATGGTTTGCACGCGCTCGGGGATGGTGAATTGCGAACGCAGTTCGGCCGCAGCTGCTTGGAAAGAGGAGATGCCCGGCGTGATGTGATAGTCCATTCTGTGCTGGTCGAAGAAGTTCATTTGTTCTTCGATAGCTCCGTAGATGCATGGGTCTCCGGTATGTAACCGGACAACTAAAAGCCCGCGATCATAGAATGACTTCATCAAGTCAAATTGTTCTTCAAGAGTCATAGAAGCGGAGCTGCGTACGGTTGCGCCTTCTTTCGCGCAGAACGTAAGCTCTTTGGGTACCAGGCTTCCGGCATACAAAATCAGGTCTGCTTGTTCGAGGAAATGTCTCCCGCGGACAGAAATAAGCTCCGGATCGCCGGGACCTGCACCCACTATTTCTATATGCCCTTGTCGCAAGGACGCAGCATCCATGGCGACGGCAAACGTGAATTGATTTCCCTCTGTGACTTCTCCTTTTTGTTTTTCCAAGACAAGAGGACCATAGTTTGCAGCACGGATAGCCGTCGTTTCTGCGACACCTGCGACTCCGGTCGTCGTAAGGACTTTTTCTGATGGATTGGGTATTTCGATGTCGCGTAAGTCATCAGGCCGGAAGATCTGCAGGTCGGTGTGTGGAAATGCGGATTGCAAAGCCGGGAGCAGAGGTTCATCCTTTTTAAGCTCAATCGTAGCAATGCCGGCCAGTGACAGGGGAGACAAACCATGAGCTTCCAGTTTGTCGGATATGTATGCCGCGATGCCTTCAGGATGGGCATCTTTGCGACAACCGACACCAAGGCGAAGCACACGCGGACGGAATTCCAATGTGTCGATGGGTGCATGGTGTATCCATGGCGATACTGTAATAAGTAGTGCAAATTGTTCGAAAGCTATATCCTCGTAGCGATAGAAAATCTTTACGTGCGCAGGGCAGGTGCGTTCCAAATAGGCAGTCCCACGATCGCGTATATCCAACAGCAATGCCGTAGGGCGTCGTTCCACGAAATGATAGATACACTTGTTCATGGACGCACGGCTTTGGGGGGTCTGCCAGTCATATTTTTTGCCAAGTGTATCCAGTGCCCACAGGTCTGTGTTGTCACTTTGGGTCGTCACAACGGCTTCGCCGCCCATCATTTGTGCGATTTGTTCGGCCAGTTCGTTAGCTCCACCGATATGCCCTGAGAGGACCGGAACGGCGAACCGCCCCGTTGAATCTACGCAGACGACGGCTGGGTCTTTGTATTTGTTTTTGATATAAGGAGCTATGTGGCGGACACAGATTCCGAGTGCACCGACATGTATGAGTGCATCCAGTTCGGCGAAATGTTCCTGGAGGAAGGTGTCAAAAGATGACACCGTGTGGCATCCTTCCACATTCTTTTGTGTATAGATGGGAGCGTTATGGAGCTCGCGGGAAATGGTTCGGGCTACGTCCAGTCCTGTTTCGGATATTAAGAGAATGGCTTGTTTCATTGTTTTATTCGGCTTTTAAGACGTCGATAGGGTTATGTTGGTCTATTTGTATATGGTATGTCTGCGTGATGCGGCGGCCTGTCTGGCGAATGCCTTCCTCAAACAGTTGGCGACTGGTAGCACTCACGGAGTTGAACACAATCACTCCCCGTTCGTTCAGGAGCGAATGAACGCGTCGGATAATGTCGATGAGCTTGCCGCCGTGCCCGCCGATGAAGACAGCATCGGGGCGGGACACAGATGAGAGGTCTGTCTGAAGGAAGTCTCCGATGTGCAGGTCGATGCCGGGTGTTCCGAACTTACGGGCATTGGATTCTAATAATTCTTTTCCCTCCAGACGTTGTTCGAAGGCTGTAATTTGTAAGTATGGAAACTGCAACTTAGCCTCGATGGAGACTGAACCTGTGCAGGAACCTATGTCCCAAAACGATTGTTTATCATGTAGTGCCAGCATGTGCAGTGTCAGCAGGCGTATGGGCATTTTCGTAATCATATTGACTCGTCCGTCCAGCAAATGAAAGTCATGGTCTGGGATGCCCAGGGGCTTAGGACGTATGTGGGTACGACGGAGGAGGATGTTGTTCGGAAAAGCATAGTCGCGGGCTGCGGCTTCCTCCAAGGTATAGTGCCCGACGTGTTCCAACGTCTTGTTGCCTAATCGTTCGCCTACGGCCATTGTGTAATTGTCATAGCCAAAGGACAACATCCGTCGTGCGATGACAGATGGAGTCTTTTCCCTGTCGGTCAGCACACCTATGAGCATTTCTCCCTCGATGAGGGCTTGGTCGAAGCGTAGCCACGGGCGACCGGTGAGGGAGACGACACGCATGTCCTGATAAGGCAGGAGCAAGCGGTGGGCCAGCATTTGTAGGGAGTTGAATGAGGGGAATAATTTAAGCTCGGCTGTGGGAAATTCACGGAGGAGCGTATTGGCGAAGCCGAAGAAAAGAGGGTCGCCTGAGGCGAAAACGATTATCTGCTCGTGGAATGCATACTGCCGGAAGACATCGCTTAGAGGCACGGTAATGTCAATCCACACTGCCCCTTGCGGCAGGTGGGGCTGCATGATTTCCCGATGCCGAACACCGCCGGAGAACACATGGCCGGTTACTATCGCCTTGCGTACTTCAGGCAGGAATTCCTGTTCGTGGTCATCGCTGATGCCGATGACGATGTATTGTTGTTTTGTGGTTTGCATGATGAGGGGGAGGGGCTAGACGTCACGTCCCGGAGCGAGTTGCTCCGCGTCGTTGAAACAGAGAATCGCGTTGACTAACGTGGCTGCCAGGTTGCTTCCACCCTTGCGCCCTTCGACAATTAGCTTTGGCACGTCGCGGAATGTTTTCACCATGTACTTGGATTCGCAGACATGCACAAAGCCGACGGGTGCAGCGACGATACCTCCCGGATGGGCCTTCCCTCGTCGCATCAGTTCGCACAGCTCCATCAATGCAGTCGGGGCATTGCCAAACACATACAGTGCTTCCGGGTGTTCCTCTACAGCCAGACGAATACCGGCCTGCGTGCGGGTGATGCCCTTTTCGGAAGCCATAGTCGCGACACGAGGATCGTGCAAGTAGCATTTCACCTCGATGCCGAGACGTTCCAGTGCTCCGCGGCGGATGCCCGCAGCGGCCATTGTTACATCGGTGATGATAGTGTGGATGTCGTGGTGGATGATTTTCTCGTAGAGGTGTCTAACGGCATCGGGGTCGGCATATAGAAGGTGCTCCATCTCGAAATCGGCTGTCGTGTGAATCGCGTGCAGTAACGCCCATTTGCGGTCGAGAGGGATATCCTTGTTGCGGAGTTCCCTTTCAATGGTGCGAAAACTTTCCATCATGATGCCCTGTCCGAGTGTCACGCGTCCGGGAGCTGCGTCTCGGTAATAACCGCGTGGAGTGACCATGCAACCGTCGGATAGATAGGTCTGCGAATTGCCGATGAGAACGATGGTGAACATGTCCGTCTGTTCAGGGTCGAACGCACTGAGTGTCGTCAGGTTGACCGCCTGTTCTTCCCGACCGGCTTGGCGGACGTAGCCGACGGGCGTGTCTGCACTGCGCTCTTCGAGGAAGATTTCCTTCAGGCGGTGGAGCTGCCAATATCGTCCGTCGCTCCGCGGGTTGTAAACTGCAGTTACAAAGTCGGCCACGGCTGCTGCTCGTATGCGTTTCTCAATGACGCTCCAGGGCGTCATCAGGTCTGACAGCGACAGGACACAGAAGTCATGCCCGATGGGTGCCCCGAGCAGAGACGCTGCTTTCTGGAAGGCACTGATGCCAGGCAGGACTTCCAGCTCCACACGACTCCCGCGGTGGGCTTTCATTTCGTAGAGCAGGGGGGCCATGCCATAGATGCCAGCGTCGCCGGAGCTGATGACGCTGACGGTCTGTCCTCCTTCGGCCAACTCGAAAGCTTGCTCGGCGCGTGCCTTTTCCCGACGCATGCCGGAGTCGACGCAACGGGCACCGGGGCGGAGATAGGGCGTGATGAACTGGAAGTAATATTGATAGCCGATGACGACGTCAGAGCGACGGATGGCTTCGATGACGGCCGGTGTGATGTCCTGCGGCGAACCAGGACCGATACCGACGATGTATATCTTTGCTTGTTCCATAAATGGCTGTTTAAGTTGGTTTGGTGGGCAAAGATAGTGAAAAATGTGAGATGGCAGTTTTCACACGCCTAGGAAGAAGCGCATTTGGCGAAATGTGGTCGGCAGGGAGGGGGAGACGGGGCTTCGGGACGATTGCTTTGTGTTGCGTAAATTTACCACTCCGAATGTTCCTCCCCATCCATGGCGCAAGTCTGTCCTCCATCCGGCGCAGGTGTCTTCTATGCCCGAAGCAGTTCTTTTTTTGAGAAAAATGCAATGTGTTGATAATCAAAGGTTTGTGTGCTTGATTCGGAGGCACTAAAGTGTATGTTCAAGAGTATAGATACTCTTATGTCATGACTATATATACTCTTGATCACACACTTTATATACTCTTGACTACACACTTTATATACTCTTGCATCGATACTATATATAGTCTTCACCATATACTTTATACGGTATCTTTCACGGTGTGTGCACAATCGTATGTTTGTACTGCATATTTACTGCTGCGGCGAAGGCATTCCCGGAGGGAAAAAAGAAAGGCGCACGCCGGGTGGGAGAGTTGCTCCTCCGGTGTGCGCCTCATGGTTTGCGGGATGTCGGGCTTATTCCACGGTGATGTTGATGGTCGTCACGTGGTTTGCCTCGATTTTCAAGTCTTTCAGTTAGTTGCGTAAGCATCGGGTATCTGCAGATTCGGGCTCTAGAAAATATATTTTCCTCCCCATGTGAGGAAGAGCATGCTCCAAAACAATGCTTTTTTCATGGTTCTTTTCGATTTATAAAATTAATAAAATGGTGATTGTTTCACATGTTGAAGACGATTGAAGGGGGCAAAAGGAGTACAACATTTTAAAAAATCTCTCAAAAGAAGATAAATTTAATGTGCTGCGGGTGTGCCTGTGTTTCTAAAAAGTAAAAAGCTGTTTGTGTGGATAGGTGTAAAAGATGTATCTTTGTGCATTGAAAACAACCTGTTTCGCTTGAATAAGATTAAGTGTAGAACATGAAGAATATAAGAAACTTTTGTATCATAGCCCACATTGACCACGGGAAGTCCACGTTGGCTGACCGTTTGCTGGAGTTTACCCATACTATACAAGTGACCGAAGGACAGATGCTCGACGACATGGATTTGGAACGTGAGCGTGGCATCACTATCAAGAGCCATGCCATCCAGATGGAGTATAGTTATAAAGGTGAGAACTACATACTGAATCTCATCGACACGCCGGGACACGTGGACTTCTCTTACGAAGTGTCACGTTCGATAGCGGCGTGTGAGGGGGCATTGCTGATTGTTGATGCGACACAAGGTGTGCAGGCACAGACCATATCCAATCTTTATATGGCCATTGACCATGACCTTGAAATCATCCCTGTCATTAATAAGTGCGATATGGCGAGCGCCATGCCCGAGGAGGTGGAAGACGAAATCGTCGAACTTCTCGGCTGCAAGCGTGAGGAAATCATCCGTGCTTCAGGCAAAACCGGGATGGGAGTGGAGGAAATCCTGCAAGCCGTCGTCGAGCGCATACCGCACCCGGAGGGCGATGAAGACGCACCCCTGCAGGCGCTTATCTTCGACTCCGTCTTCAATTCCTTCCGCGGTATCATCGCTTATTTTAAAATCGAAAATGGCGTTATACGCCAGGGTGACAAGGTGAAGTTTTTCAATACCGGCAAGGAGTATGATGCGGATGAAATCGGCGTGCTGAAGATGGACATGATTCCCCGCAAGGAACTGCGCACGGGCGATGTCGGCTACATCATTTCGGGCATCAAGACTTCGCGCGAAGTGAAGGTGGGGGATACCATTACCCATATCGCACGTCCTTGTGCTGCGGCCATTGAAGGCTTCGAGGAGGTGAAGCCGATGGTCTTTGCAGGTGTCTATCCCATCGAAGCTGAGGATTTTGAAGACTTGCGTTCCTCGCTGGAGAAGCTTCAGCTCAATGACGCTTCACTCACCTTCCAGCCCGAATCCTCATTGGCTCTTGGCTTTGGTTTCCGTTGCGGATTCCTCGGGCTTCTTCACATGGAAATCATTCAGGAACGCCTTGACAGGGAGTTCAACATGAACGTCATCACGACTGTCCCCAATGTGTCCTATCGTGTGTATGACAAGCAGGGCCACATGCTCGAGGTGCACAATCCCGGTGGCATGCCAGACCCGACACTCATCGACCACATCGAGGAGCCATATATCGACGCTTCTGTCATTACGACGACTGATTACATCGGCCCCATCATGACTCTCTGCCTCGGCAAGCGCGGCGAACTCGTCAAGCAGGAATACATCTCCGGCAACCGTATGGAGCTGCACTACAAGATGCCCCTCGGCGAGATAGTCATCGACTTTTACGACAAGCTCAAGAGCATTTCCAAAGGATATGCCTCTTTTGACTATCATCAGTCGGAGTTCCGCCCTTCGAAACTTATCAAACTTGACATTTTGCTCAATGGAGAGGCTGTCGATGCGCTTTCGACGTTGACCCACGTGGACAACGCTTATGAACTCGGACGCCGCATGTGCGAGAAGCTCAAGGAGCTTATCCCTCGCCAGCAGTTTGAAATCGCCATTCAGGCAGCCATCGGAGCGAAGATTATTGCTCGCGAGACCATCAAGGCCGTGCGCAAGGATGTGACGGCCAAGTGTTACGGTGGCGATGTCAGCCGCAAGCGCAAGCTTCTCGAGAAGCAAAAACGCGGCAAGAAGCGCATGAAGCAGATAGGCAATGTCGAGGTGCCTCAGAAAGCATTCCTCGCCGTGCTGAAACTGGATTAATAAAACAACCAACGCATTATGGAGAAAAAAAGAGAAATTGCACGACTGTTGGCCAAGAAGTATCATACGCTTCCGGTGCCTTGTCTTGAACGCTTGGCTGAAGCCATTGTTCCTTTCAAGACCCGCAAAGGGACGAAGCTGCTCGAAGAAGGCCAAGTGCAGAACTATCTGTTGTATGTGGAAAAAGGACTTCTCCGGCAATATTATTTTAAATATAACAAGGAGCTTACAGAAAATCTCGCTTGCGACAATGAAGTGGTCATGTGCTTGGAGAGTTTCTTGCGTCGTGTGCCTTCCACGCTCGTGGTGGAGGCTTTGGAAAATTCGGCCGTGTGGGGCATTGCTTATGATGACCTGCAACGCATTACGGCTGAGTCGCATGAGATCGAACTCCTCTATCGTAGCATCCTTGAGCATTCCCTCGTTGAGTCGCAGCGCAAGGCCGACATGCTCCGCTTCGAGCCGTCGCATGTGCGCTATAAACGTCTTCTGGAAGACTATCCGGAAATCATCAAGCGCGCCCCGCTTGTCTACATCGCTTCTTTCCTGCAGATGACCCCCGAGACGTTGAGCCGCGTCCGGTCAGGTCAGTTGTAAGAAGCCCCTTCCAAGCCCTCCCCCGAAGGGAGGGCTTTTTGTTTTCTGCCCGATGAGACGGATGGCAATGCATTGTGTTTCAGGGCTGTTCGAATGGTATATGGTTTGCCTGTTTTTCTATTCCTCCCGCAGCATCGTTTCGGCCTTGGTCCGGCATGCATGCTAGCTCGTATGAAGTCTTTACACGGGGGTGACGGAGGGAAAGCTCATTCCTGATGTACTGCTGAAGGCGACTTATACGCTGGACGACCTGGTCGACCGCATCACGCGGGGAGGCGGATGCGGGCTGACGGCCGAGACCCTGCGCCATGCGGCGCGGTTGCTCATGGACGAAGCGGAGGACTGTCTGCTCGAAGGTGCAGCCGTCAGCCTGCCCCTGGGGAGGCTGACGCCGTCTGTGACGGGCACGTGGCAGGACGACGGACGGCATGACCCGGCGGTGAGGGCACAAAACGGGGCCACGGTGCGCTTCGTCATGAGTGCGTCGCTGCGCCGCGCGCTCGCCGACCCGCAACTGGAGGTGGCCGGCAGGGGAGCACGCCACAGGCTCATGGTCTACACCGTGCATGACACGGCAACGGGGACGGACAACGAACGCCTGACGCCGGGGCGTCCTGTCATCGTCACGGGTGAGATGTTGCTCATGAACGGCAGCCTCGACGTTCGCGGGCTCTATCTGCACGATGCCATGACGGGGGAGGTGATGGCTCATATCCGCCCGGAGGAGCTGGTTGTCAATACGCGACGGAAGATGATTGCCGTCGTGCCCGCAGAGCTTCCCGCCGGGCGGTATTTCATGCGTGTCGTGAGCCAATGTTCGACCAGTCCGCGTCCGATGCGGGAGGCAGTGGTGTTCACGCTGCCGGTGGAGCTGGAGTGCGCCGCAGGGCCTACGGCTTGAGCTTCGCCAAGGCTTCCTTGACGGCTTCGTGCGCGGCTATCCAGTCTGTGTCGAGACTGAAAGGAGTGATGTAGGAAGAGTCGTCGACAAACGATTCGGTCGTTTCCGTATCCTTGTCATCAAAGAACGGATGCGCGGCGCTGGCGTCGATGAAGGCCTGTATGCCGCGGCGGCGCAGTTCCTCGTCGCGTGTGCGGCTCATCCAGCCGATGAAGTCGGTGACGTATGCCTGCATGGCGAGAGCTTGTTCGTCAAGGACTTTCCACTGTGCGATGTCTTGCGGGGCAGCTTTCGTTTTCATGTAATTCAGCGCCGTGAGATAAAAATAGTTGATTTTTGTGTTATAGTCGTTCGCGTCGTTTGTGTTGACCTCATGCGATGCTTTTTCGAGCAATGTGTTAAACACGTCTTGTGCTTGCATGCAGTTTGCTGCCATGAACAAAGCTGCAGAGAGTATCCATTTCTTCATAATCCTGGTTTTTTAACAATGCGGTGTCAAAGCTACGTTTTTTGCAGAAAAAAGACAAATAAAACGGGCCATACTATTGGGGTATCCTGCAAAAGGAGTATTTTTGTGCACAATAGAACCCTAATAAATAAGAACTATGAAATACTATGAAATCGGAAAGACCGGGATGAAGGTGTCAGCCTTGAGCTTTGGAGCATCTTCGCTGGGCGGTGTATTCCATGAAATCAATGAAAGCAGAGCTTTGGACGCTGTATATACAGCTGTGGATAATGGTATGAATTTCATCGACGTGTCGCCCTATTACGGCCACTATAAGGCTGAGACCGTCTTGGGAAAAGCCCTGCCCAACATCGATCGCAACCGTTACTATCTGTCTACAAAGGTAGGCCGTTACGGCAAAGATGGCGTGAACAAGTGGGACTACTCGGCCCGCCGGGCGAAGGAGAGTGTCTACGAGAGCATGGAGCGTCTGCATGTGGATTACATAGACTTGATAAACGTGCACGACGTGGAGTTTTCCAATATGTTTCAGGTCATCAATGAGACATTGCCCGCCCTCTGCGAACTGCGTGATGAAGGTGTCGTGAAACACGTGGGCATCACCGACCTCCAGCCCGAAAATCTTCAGTTCATCATCGACCATGTGCCGGCAGGCACCGTAGAGAGCGTGCTATGTTTCTGCCATTATTGTTTGAATGACGACCTTTTGGTCGATTATTTTGATTATTTCGAGAGCCGTGGCATAGGCATCATTAATGCTTCTCCTTTCTCGATGGGTTTGTTGTCCAAACGTGGCGTCCCGGCATGGCATCCGGCCCCCAAGGCATTGGTCGAGGCTTGTCGTCGTGCGACAGAACATTGTGAATCCAAAGGGTATCCTATTGAAAAGTTGGCTGTGCAATATGCTGTGAGCAACCCACGCATTGCCACGACGCTCTTCAGCTCGGCCAATCCTGACAATGTAAAGAAGAACATCGAGTATGTGGAAGAGCCGATTGACTGGGAACTTGTACGAGAAGTGCAGGACATCATTGGCGACCAGAAGCGTGTCGGCTGGGCCAATTCTTGATGTGCGGTGAACGTAAAGGCACGGTGAAAATAATCGTGCCTTTGCGTATTCCAGTAGTATATTTAACAATCAGAAGATTATGGATTATAAGATTATAGATGCGCATTCTCACCTCTGGCTGCGACAAGACACAGCGGTCAATGGTTTGCCTATCCGCACACTGTCACCTAATGGTAGCCGTTCGGAATTTTTGGGTGAGGTACGTCAGATGCTTCCCCCTTTTATGATAGATGGCCGTAACACGGCTGAAGTGTTTCTTTCCAACATGGATTATGCCCAAGTGTCTGCCGCTGTGGTGGTGCAGGAGTTCATAGATGGTTTCCAGAATGACTATTTGCAGGATGTAGCCTCTCGCTATCCGGACCGCTTTTTTGTATGTGGCATGTGTGAGTATCGTCACCCCGGCTTTTTGGAGCAGGCGCGTGAATTGATAGACAGAGGTTTCAAGGCTATAGCCATTCCGGCTCATCGTTTGTTTTTGCCCGAAGGGCGAGTGTTGCTGAATACGCCGGAGATGATGGCCATGTTTCACCTGATGGAGGAGTATGATGTCATTCTTTCCATCTGTTTGGCAGATGGGGATATGCAGATTGGTGAAATGCGTGAGGTTATCGAAGAGTGTCCCCGTTTGCGTATTGCTATCGGTCATTTCGGTATGGTGACAGTGGAAGGTTGGAAAGAACAGATTAAGTTGGCCCGTCATCCGGGTGTGATGATTGAGTCAGGCGGCATTACGTGGCTCTTCAACGACGAGTTCTATCCCTTCCGGGGTGCTGTTCGCGCCATTAAGGAAGCGGTGGAGCTTGTGGGGATGGACAAATTGATGTGGGGGTCGGACTATCCGCGTACCATTACAGCCATTACCTACCGCATGTCTTACGACTTTATTCAGAAAACCACGGAACTGACCGACGATGAAAAGGCTCAGTTCCTGGGCCGTAATGCCGAGCGTTTCTACGGCTTCAAGCATTTGGTGGATTTGCCCTATATTAAGAATATGTCAGAATAAACGAGTTGTACTATGAAAAAGAACACATATCTCATTCCACTGTCGCTTATCTTTTGTCTCTTTTTTCTCTGGGCTATAAGTAGTAATCTGCTTCCCACGATGATTCGGCAGTTGATGAAAACCTGCGAACTGAACACCTTCGAAGCATCATTCACGGAGACATTCTATTGGCTGGCTTACTTTATTTTCCCCATACCCATCGCCATGTATATGAAGCGTTACAGCTATAAGTCGGGCATCATTTTCGGCTTATTGCTGGCAGCGTGTGGCGGTTTGCTATTCATCCCGGCCGCCATGATCAAGGAGTATTGGGCTTATCTGTGCATTTTCTTTGTCATTGCCACGGGCATGTGCTTCTTGGAGACGGCTGCAAACCCTTATGTGACGGCCTTGGGTGACCCGAACACAGCTCCGCGTCGTCTGAATTTGGCACAATCGTTCAACGGGCTTGGTGCCTTCATTGCGGCTATGTTTTTGAGTAAGTTGGTGTTGAGTGGTCATAGCTATACCCGGGAGACGCTTCCTGCGGATTATGTAGGTGGATGGGAAGGCTACATTCAGGCGGAAACTGACTCCATGAAGTTGCCTTATATCATATTGGCAACACTGTTGATTGTCATTGCCGTGGTGTTTATATTTTCTCATTTGCCTAAGATAAAAGAAGGAGACCATATGGAGGGCGAAACGACAGACAAAGCGGAAAAACTCATCAATTTTGGAGTACTTTGTCGTTCGCATTTGCGTTGGGGTGTCATTGCACAGTTTTTTTATAATGGTGGGCAAACAGCGATTAACAGTTTGTTCTTGGTCTATTGTTGCACCTATGCCGGACTTCCGGAAAGTACGGCAACTACTTTTTTTGGCATTTACATGCTTGCTTTTCTAGCCGGTCGATGGATAGGCACTTGGCTGATGGCCCGTTTTCGTCCGCAAAACATGTTGTTGGCTTATGCCGTGATGAATATTTTGCTTTGTGGAGTGGTGATGTGTTTTGGTGGTTGGGTAGGTCTGTATGCCATGTTGGCCATTTCTTTTTTCATGTCCATCATGTACCCTACACAATTTTCTTTGGCTCTGAAAGGCTTGGGTAGTGACACGAAAAGTGGTTCTGCTTTTTTGGTAATGGCTATAGTCGGCAACGCATGTTTACCGCAACTGACAGCATACATTATGCACGTCAATGCCGAAGTTTACCATGTGGCCTACATTGTGCCGCTCGTATGTTTTGCGTTCTGTGCTTACTATGGGTGGAAAGGTTATAAAGTAATTAATTAACAACAAAAAAGTTTTCTAAAACAAATAATAAAAATGAAAGCAGTAAAGATTACAGCACCTCAAGAAATGCAGGTGGTTGAGATTGACAAACCGGCGTTGAAAGCCGGAGAGGTTTTGGTTAAGTTAAGCTATGTGGGTTTTTGTGGTTCAGACTTAAACACATTTCTGGGCCGTAACCCGATGGTGAAGATGCCGGTTATTCCCGGACATGAAATCGGGGCCGTAATAGCTGAAGTGGGAGCAGATGTTCCTGCGACATTGAAGCCGGGCATGATCGTTACGATTAATCCTTATACAAATTGTGAAAAATGTCCTTCTTGTCTACATCATCGTCCCAACGCATGTGAACATAATGAGACGTTGGGTGTGCAACGCAATGGTGCCATGTGCGAATACATAGCTGTACCTTGGACCAAGATTATTCCGGCAGAAGGCATTACTCCTCGCGATTGTGCTCTGATAGAACCGATGAGTGTAGGTTTTCATGCTGTTAATCGTGGACAAGTGACTGACATTGATACGGTAATGGTGATTGGTTGTGGTATGATTGGCGTGGGAGCTATTGTGCGTGCATCGTTGCGTGGAGCTACTGTTATTGCAGTTGATTTGGATGATGAGAAGTTGGCTCTGGCCAAGACATTAGGAGCTGCTTATACTATTAACTCCAAGACTGAAGATTTGCATGCACGTTTGCAGGAAATCACGGCAGGTGAAGGTCCGGATGTCGTTATAGAAGCTGTGGGCAGTCCTATGACCTATGTGACAGCAGTCAATGAAGTCGCTTTTACCGGACGTGTGGTGTGCATCGGTTATGCCAAATCCGACGTGTCGTTCCAGACGAAACTCTTCGTACAGAAAGAACTCGACATCCGTGGTTCTCGCAACGCATTGCCGGAAGATTTCCGTGCCGTCATTCGCTACATGCGTCAAGGCACTTGTCCTGCTGACCAACTGATTAGCCATATCGCTGAGCCGGAAGGTGCTTTTCAAGCTATGCAAGACTGGGCAGCTGCCCCGGCTAAAGTGTTCCGCATACTGGTTAAGTTCTGATATACGAATAAGATTTGAGAATCCTCGTCATGTTTCATGGCGGGGATTTTTTAGTTTGTATGGTTATGAGGTAAGGGGATGAATAAATGTGTTAATTTATGCAATAGTAATTATTTGAAGATAACTCAAATATAGATGTGGAGTCTGTCGTCCTTATTTCGTATGGCGTGATGACAGTTTGATTGGTCTCAAGAACTTTTGCACGCTTTATAATTATTTAACTGTTAATATTAAATAATAGGCTTAATGTAAGTGTTGAAATAACATAATTATATTAATAAGCTGCATGCAATTTAAAATATTTGTAACTTTGCATTGTTTTGAAGAAAATTCAAGCATTAATAACCTTAATCCTAAAATTTATAACAACACATGAAAAAACATCAAAGAATGGTGCGCAAGGTAATGAGTGCAAGAGGGCATAAGTTATTTGTATGCGCACTTGTCACTGCCACGATGCAGATGTCAATCCCCGTTGTTGCAGAAAACTTGACGGGGGGGGGGGAAAATTAACAGATTTACAAGCTGTTGAACAGGAACGAATTGTGACAGGTACAGTTGTGGATGAGCATGGCGAACCACTAATCGGTGTATCTGTGATGATGAAAGGAAGCTCGAAAGGAGCTGTAACAGATCTTGATGGAAAATTTTCTTTGAGTGTTCCTTCAAACTCTACTTTAGTTATTTCTTACATCGGTTACCAGACTCAGGAAATCAAGGTCGGCAATAAACGTACTGTTTCCGTCGCATTAGTGCCGGATGACCAGTTGCTGGATGAAGTGGTTGTCGTGGGCTATGGTACGGTGAAGAAGCGTGATTTGACAGGTGCTGTGACATCTGTTAAGGCGGAAGATATTGTGCGTTCGCCGACAAGTAACGTCATGGAGGCTATTCAAGGACAAGTGGCCGGTTTGGACATTACGCGCAGCAGTGGTGAAGCCGGAGCAGAGATGAATATGACTTTGAGAGGCACACGTTCCATCAATGGATCTAACGAACCGCTGTTTATCATCGATGGTATGGAAGGTTCATACGATGAGTTGAATCCGAATGATATTGCATCCATAGAGGTACTAAAAGACGCATCTTCAACAGCTGTATATGGTGCAGCCGGTGCTAATGGTGTTATCATTATTACAACAAAGACTCCTGAGAAGAACAAATTCTCCATTGACTTGGACGCTTATTATGGATGGAATGTGATTACCAGTTTCCCGGAAATGAATACAGGAGAGGATTATATCAATTTCCGCCGTGAGGCCCAACGGACAGTGGGTGCTTGGAACGGACCAGAAGACGATGCCAACCTCTTTCCAAACTATCTTCAGGAGTTTATAGATAACAATCAATGGGTGGATTGGTTTGATTTGGCTTCACAGACGGGTACAACGACAAGTTACAACCTGAACACTTCTTATTCAAACGACCGGTTGACATCCTATTTTTCTTTGGGATATTATGACATGGAAGGATTGTTGAAAGGTGATGAATTGGAACGTTATTCAGCCCGTGCAAAAATTGATTTTAAGGCGAACGACATTATAAAATACGGTGTTAACCTATATGCCGTGTACAGTAAGAATGACAAACGTTCGAGCCGTATTTGGAATCGTATTATTTGTACGCCTCCGCTTGGCACGCCGTATGACGAAGAAGGAAACCTTGTAGATTATCCTTGCGGAACGACTGCTAACATCAACCCGCTGGCCGACATGGGAGAAGGACGCTATGTGCACAACATCAAAACTTTAAGCTTGAGCCCGCAAATATATTTCGAACTGACACCTCTCAAAGGGCTTTCGTTTAAAAGCGTGCTGGGAGGATATTTCCGAACTAAGAAAGATGCTGAATACTCAGGTGCAAAATCATTCCAGGGTATGGAGAGCAACGATGTGCAGGCTACTATCCCCAATACATTTACCTATAACTATAAGTGGCAGAACATTTTGACTTATAATTTCAAGATTCGGGACGACCATGAATTCACGATAACTGGCGTGACAGAGTGGACGAAAGACCGGGAAGAAGTTGTTACGGCTACGGCTAATGGCTTTGATACGGATTATTATGCGTATCATAATTTGGGCGCAGCAACAGGCACGCCACAAGTGTCGTCATCTTATGTGGGAAGCCAGCAGATGTCTTACGTCGGACGTATTAACTACAGTTATAAGGGACGTTATTTGTTTACTTTAAGCAGCCGTTGGGACGGTTCGTCCATGCTTGCAAGTGGGCACAAGTGGGATGTATTCCCTGCCGGTGCTTTTGCATGGCGTGTCAGCGATGAGGACTTCATGCAGAATGTGAAGGCCGTATCGAATCTGAAGTTGCGTGTCAGTTATGGTGTGACCGGCAATGCAGGTGCTGATGAATATGCGACATTAGACTTTAGCCGCACGGGTGTATTGGGATTCCAAGATACGCCGCAATATTATAGTGGTTATTCATCATCTATCGCGAACACGGCTTTGGGGTGGGAGAAGTCTTATATGTGGGATATTGGCCTTGATTTAGGATTGTTTAAGGATCGCTTAAGTTTGACATTGGATTGGTATAGGACGGATACGAAGGATATTCTTTTTGAAAAGAGCTTGCCTTATGCCATTGGTGGTTATGCATCGTCAGCTTTCACCATTTGGTCAAACGTGGGTGAGACTCGCAATCGCGGACTTGAATTGGCCATTACAAGCCATAACTTCACCGGACCTGATTTCACTTGGGACACGACACTCACTTTCTCAACAAATAAGGAAGAGGTTATCAAGACTACCAGTGATGGGCCTTTGCAGTTTGGAGACTACTACTTGATTAAAGGACAACCCATAAATACCTATTATGGCTACAAGTACGCCGGTATTTGGGGAACAGATGAAGCTGAAGAAGCTGCCAAATATGATCAAGTGCCAGGACAAGTACGTATAGCAGACAAAGATGGAAATGGTACACTTAACACCGATGATTATTATGTGCTTGGTAGTGCTACTCCGAAATGGTCAGGAAGCTTACTGAATAACTTTACTTATAAAAATTTTGATCTCAGTGTCTTGCTCGTTATGCGTTGGGATTGGACTATTAATTACGGCTTGACAGGATGGTATCGAACGGATGGTATCAATCCGTCACCAACAGTGTGCGATTATTGGACTCCTGAAAATCAGGATGCGCGCTACCCGCGGCCCGATGCTAGTGTTGCCAATGGGCAAGCTTTGTATAATGAGTGGATCAATTTTTTTGACGGCTCTTACTTGAAAGTACGTAACATCACGCTCGGTTACACGTTCCCGAAGAAATGGTTGGATACACTTAAGATTGATCGGGCACGCATCTATTTCACTGCTAACAATCCGTTCATTTGGACGAAATGTGATTATTTGAAGGACTATGATCCTGAAAAAGGAGGTAATGACGATGATGCTCCGCTATCCAAACAATTCGTTTTTGGTGTTAACATCTCATTCTAAACATTTACACACATGAAAAAACATACATTATTGACTTTGTCTGCTGCAACTCTCTTGTTGTTCACTTATGGTTGCAGCTTGGAAGAATATAATCCCTCGGGTATGTCGACGGCTCAGGAATGGACGACACCCGAAGGCTTTGAAAAAAAAGTGAACGACTGCTATTATGACCTAATCCGTATCCTTTATGGGCAGGCTGAGGATACATATGTCGTTGTATCTGAAGGAGGCACTGATATTTGGCAGGATGCCAACTCCGAAGGTACAAATGGGAATTGGAGTAATACGATGCGCTATGCCGGCTCTTTTTCCGGACTAATGAATGAAAGTTACACAGGCTTTTATGGGGCCGTGAGTGCCTGCAATGCTGCCATTTACTATGCAGACCAAGTGGAAGGACTTGATCCTGATCGTATTAACGAACTTGTAGCTGAAGCACATTTCATTCGTGCACATGCACTCTTTAACATCGTAGAGACTTATGGAGGAAAATATTTACCTCTCGAACTTCCATCTGGTGAATCGCCGACGTCACTTCCTTGTAGTACGGTTAATGATTTCTATAAAGTCATCCTCGAAGACCTTGATTTTGCAATGACCTATCTACCTCTTTCCAATGCTGTGACTGGACACGTCACCCGTGGTGCTGCTTATCACCTTTATGCGAAGGCTTGTCTCTCATATGCCTCTTATACAGATGGGCTCGGCAATTCCATTGCTCTTACAGCTGATGAGAACCGTCATTATTTGGAAGAAGCTAAGCGGGCTGCAGATGAACTTATTGATCATGCTGACACGTATGGCGTTCGCCTCTACGAGGATGTTAATGAGGTATTTGATGAACAAAACAACAAGGCCAATGCGGAAGCCCTTTTCGTCGTCTGTCATTCTAGCATTACGGCGTACAATCCTCGTGGCAACTACTTTAACCGTGCTTGGAAGCATTCGGAGGCCTATTACGCAAACACTGCTGGCATCTATCTTTCAGGACTCGAAGCAAGTTATGAGACGATGGTCAACGGATACTCAGTACCCAAATTAGCTAAAGGTAACTGCTACATGGAACCTAGCAAATATATGCTCGATCTCTATGTAGAAAAAGATATGCGTTATAAGGCTTTTTTCAAGGACACTTACTATGTCAACAAGGCGACAAGTACCGATGGCACAGCCTACACTTGGGAAGCTGGAGATGCCGCACGCTTTGGACTTAGTACGGAACGTGTGGGCAATGCTGCCTATAACATAACACTTGGCGATACAGCTGTTTATATTTCTCGCCACACATATACGCAGGACGAGCGTGACCGTTGTCGTTATGCTATTTGCAACGTTAGTGACAACTATATTGACCCTGCGCGTCCCGGACGCTTCTTTCCGAGTTTGAAGAAGATGGACTGCCCGAGCCTTTATGCCGGTACGAATCCATCGAAGCCCTATTCCTCGGCTGATTGCATCATCTATCGTCTAGGTGAGACATATTTACTCGCTGCGGAAGCAGACTGGCGTTTGGGTGATAATGACGCGGCAGCCGCCCGACTCAACACATTGCGTAACCGTTCTTGCGAGGGACATGATGGCAGTCTTGACATAGACCCTGCGGATGTCACACAAGACTTTCTCCTTGACGAATATGCACGTGAGATGATTGGTGAATGGGGACGATGGATGACGCTCAAGCGTTTCCGTGCGCTAGAAGATCGCATTGCGCGTTGTAATCCGCAGATCACGGGTTTCAATCCTGATGTACATTACCTGCGTCCTATTCCTGACGGAGAATTGCTACTTATTGACAATCCTCAGGAATATCAGAATCCTGGTTATTAAAGCTTGTATGTAGATGATTTCGACATAATGTCGCGCCCGGGGCCGATATCACAATACCTGATGTCTGCCCTGGGTGTTTTTTTGTCAGTTTCTTGATATTTTAACCCAAATCGGTTCATTAAAAATAAAGGGAAGCTCCCTTTCTAATGACCGATTTGGAATAAAGATAGTCATAACTATATATACAAGTAAGTCGCTGAAAATGACATATGATTTTTGCTGGGATGGACATTAGGGAGACGTAGGTGGCTACATTGAGGAGTTGGGCATAAAAAATCCGGCGACTGCCAGTAGGTTTGAGACCGTGTGACAGTGCCGGATGAAGTTATTCCCCTTGCGGGGAAATGAAGGAAACGGGTAGGGAAATCAGCGTAATCGGTCGGCTGCTTTGACGAGTCGTTCGTCGTGGCGTATGCCGCGGAGGGCAAGCAAGTCCAGTATGATGGCTATGAAGGGGAGAGCAGCTCCCGACGCGCAGACGAATGCCGTGCCAGCCAACAGTTCGCCATAGGAAATGACGAAGGCGGCAAAGGCTGCATACCATCCGATGGTGACCAATATGTTGAAGATGGTCAGCCGCATTTGCAACTTCCTGTTTTTGTAGAGGAAGATAGTAGCAAAGGCGATGATGGCAGCCAGCAACGCGATGGCGAAGAGCCCCCAGCATGCACTGTCTTGTTGCCCACCGACGATGTCAAGCTCGTAGGCATAGAGCGTGGAGATGCCTGTGGCTTTCCCCACATATGTGCCGAGCGGCATACCCATCGTGGCACCCATGAGGGCGACGACGAGCAGGAGGTAGGCACTTTGTATGCGTTGGATCATGATGCTTCTGGGTTGGGCGCGTGTCCGCGCGGATTATTGAAGTTTCTCTTTCTCCTTGGCCGGGTTGCGGTAATATACCTTGCCTTCGATGTATTCCTGTGTGGCGATTAAGGTCGGTTTGGGGAGTTTCTCGTAGTAGCGTGAGATTTCGATTTGTTCTCTGTTTTCAGACACTTCGTCCATGCTGTCGTTGTAGGATGCAAATTCTTGCAGCTTCTTGGAAAGGTCGTTTTTGATTTCCACGCTAATCTGGTTTGCACGTTTGCCGATGATGGCGACAGTTTCGTAGATATTACCGGTGTCTTCACACAGTTCCATCAAGTCGCGAGTCACGGTCGTGGTGGGTGCATTTGTCTTTCTGTAATCCATAATACTTTGTATCCTTTTATAAACTATTATTCTGTAATATTTTTGCTGGCTTCTTCAAACATCTTGTCGGCTTCCTTCGCGTGTTTGCTTTCCGGGAATTCGTTCTTGAAAGCGTAGTATTCATCGACAACATCACGGTAGCGGTCTTCTCGTTTTTCGACGACACTTTCCGTGGCCATCTTGTATTTAGCTTGCAGCACGAGGTAGGAGAGATCTTCGCGCCGTTTGCAGTAGGGGAAGTCCTGGAGGGCGTTTTGTGCGGTGATGACGCACGACTGGTAGTTGTTGCCCATGTAGTTGCCCAGATTGTAGTATAATTGTGCCGAGAGATATTCTTTCTCGACGAGCTTGTCCTGGAGTTCGAACATCATCTGTTGTGCTTCGTCCTTATGGACACTGTTGGGGTAGTACTCGCAGAATACCTGTATTTCGTTGATGGCTTCAAACGTACTAGTCTGGTCAAGCCGTGGTTCGGGCGTGTCGTTGTAGAGCGCCTTGCAAGTGTAGAAGCGTGCCAGTTCGGCAAACTCCCCGCGGGGATAGGTGGTGTAATATTTCTTAAAGGTGGACGAAGCCTCAAGCCAGTCTTCCTGCCCGTAGTAGCACATGGCGAGCATATAGAGTGATTCTTCGGCCTTGCCGCTGCCTTTGAGGATGGTGATCATGTCGCCCAGCACGACAGAGGCTTTGTTATACTGTCCGCTGAAGAAATACTCTTTGGCAGCTTCGTATCGATAAGAATAGTCTTGGCTTTTAAGCACCTTATTATAGTCGCCGCATGATGTCATCACGCAGGCGGAAATCAAGGCTATCGCAGTTATACTTTTCTTCATCATTCTTCAAAATATTGCGCAAATGTACAGAGAAGTGCTGAGATACACAATGAATGCTTTCATTTTTAAACTATTTTTCGATGAGATACGGTATTTGCGTTGTCGTTTACTCGGCTTTTTCTTTCAGCATGTCTTCCAGCTTGATAAGTTCGTCTCGATATTGTGCGGCTTGGATGAACTCGAGCTTCTTGGCAGCGTCCTGCATCAGTTTGCGGGTACGTTCGATGCTCTTCTCCAGTTGTTGTCTGCTCATGTATTCCACCACAGGGTCAGCGGCCACGCTGTTGTATTCCGGTTCGACGTAGGCTTTGGGCGCCTTGCTTGCGGCCGGCGTTTCTTCTTGATTGGCAAGCAATGCCGTCTTGCGGGCTTTTTTGATTTGCTGCGGAGTGATGCCGTGTGCTTCGTTATAGGCCAACTGTTTAGCTCGTCGGCGGTTGGTCTCGTCGATGGTCTGCTGCATGCTGTCGGTGATTTTGTCGGCATACATGATGACTTTACCGTTGACGTTGCGTGCGGCTCGCCCGGCTGTCTGTGTCAGTGAGCGGTGGCTGCGCAGGAAGCCTTCCTTGTCAGCGTCAAGAATGGCGACGAGCGAGACTTCGGGCAAGTCGAGTCCTTCACGCAACAAGTTTACGCCGATGAGTACGTCGTAGAGTCCCTGGCGCAGGTCGTCCATGATTTTGACCCGCTCGAGGGTGTCCACGTCGCTGTGGATATAGTTGCAGCGGATGTCGTTACGGGCCAGATAGTCTGTCAGTTCCTCCGCCATGCGTTTGGTGAGGGTGGTCACGAGCACGCGTTCGTTCTTTTCGATGCGCTGCTGTATTTCTTCCATCAAGTCGTCGATTTGATTCAGGCTTGGACGTACTTCGATGACGGGGTCGAGCAGGCCGGTCGGGCGGATGACTTGTTCGACGACGACGCCTTCGCTCTTATTCAGTTCGTAGTCTGCGGGTGTGGCACTCACATAGATGACTTGCTTGGTCATTTCTTCAAATTCTTCGAACTTCAGCGGACGGTTGTCCAATGCGGCCGGCAAGCGGAATCCGTAGTCCACCAGGTTGGTCTTTCGGGCACGGTCTCCGCCATACATGGCCCGGATCTGCGGAACGCTGACATGGCTTTCGTCGATGACAGTCAGGTAGTCGTCCGGGAAAAAGTCAAGCAGGCAGTAGGGGCGTGTGCCGGCGGCCCGGCCGTCGAAATAGCGCGAATAATTTTCGATGCCGGAGCAATGTCCCAGTTCGCGTATCATTTCCATGTCGTAGGTCACGCGCTCATAAAGGCGTTTTGCTTCCAATGGCTTCCCTATTTCTTTGAAATATTCCACTTGTTTGGTCAGATCGTCTTCGATTTGATGGATGGCGCGGAGCGTACTTTCCTTGGTGGTCATGAAGAGGTTTGCCGGATAGATGCGGAATTCGTCGTAGTCCATCAGCCGATGTCCGCTGACAGGGTCGACTTCTTCGATGGCGTCGATTTCGTCATCCCAGAACACGACACGCAGCAAGTTGTCACTATAGGCCAGAAAGATGTCCACCGTGTCACCTTTCACGCGGAAATTACCACGGTTCAGGTCGATGTCGTTGCGTACATAAAGGCTGTCGACCAGACGGCGCAAGAAGACGTTGCGGTCGATTTTCTGTCCGCGCCGGACATCGATCACATTTTCATAAAAGTCAGCGGGATTTCCCATGCCGTAGATGCATGACACGGATGACACGACCACCACGTCTTTCCGTCCCGACAGCAGGGCTGAAGTGGCAGCCAGACGCAATTTGTCGATTTCGTCATTGATGGCAAGGTCTTTTTCTATGTAAGTATCGGTCGAAGGCAGATAAGCTTCCGGCTGATAGTAGTCGTAATAGGATACGTAGTACTCCACAGCATTGTTCGGGAAAAAACTTTTGAACTCTCCATAGAGCTGTGCTGCCAATGTCTTGTTGTGACTCAGAATGAGAGTCGGTTTGTTCACATTCTTGATGACGTTGGCGATGGTAAACGTTTTGCCCGAGCCTGTCACGCCCAGCAATGTCTGTGCCGGCATGCCTTGAAGCACACCTTCTGTCAGCTGTGCGATGGCTTCCGGTTGGTCTCCGGTGGGCTGGTAGTCTGAAATCAATTCAAAGTCCATAACTCTGCGACTCCTTTCTTTAAATGGTCAATGGTGTGTGCAAAGGTAAGGAAAATAGCAGTAAAACCAATCACTAGACCAATGTGGGTTATCAGGCCCTTTACTCCGCGCTTCCTTGCCTTCCTTTCCGTCCAAGCACGGATACCTATCCGTGGTCGGGCGGATACCTGTCCGTGACAGGCCACTTTTAATTAGGAAAGAAGGAGGCCTCGAGAAGTTTGTCGGGGCGTGAAGGAATGTCGCTCGTTCAGTCGTCATAGAAATAAGTGGCTGTCGCACCTCCATCCACCAGGAAGTCAGCTCCTGTGATAAAAGCTCCACGACTGCTCATCAACAGCTCTGCGACATTCGCCACTTCGTCGGCTGTGCCGGGGCGGCCTGCTGGACATTTGGCAAACATGTTTTTGTAAAAATCGCCTCGTGGGCCGTTGAATTCGTCGAGAGCAAGCGGTGTGACGATGATGCCGGGCGAGATGGAGTTGATGCGTGCGCCTCGTTTACCCCATTTGACGGCCTCCGCCATAACGCGTTTTGTGTTGCACCGCTTGGCCAGTTGATAGGCATGGAGCGTGTCGCGGATATTCTGCGGTTGCAGGACATCCAGATCCAGCAGTTTTTCAGTCGGTGTGCAAGCCAGCAGGCGATTGGTTTTTTCTCCAAGGGCAGGCAGGCGGTGGCCTGACTGGCTGGAAATCGTTATGCCTGCTCCTTCAGGTTTGATGACTTTGCCCACTTCTTCCAACAGTACTGCCGTTCCGTATAAGTCCACTTTTAGAATCGTTTCTATGGATGCCTGCGAGGGAGAGACTCCTGCGGCATTGACCAGATATTTTATATCCCCAACTGTTTGTGCTTTTTCTATCAAGGCAAGGATGGAGGAGCGTGTGGCCAAATCCATTTCTACAGGCATCGCATCAAATCCTGCCTGATTCATCGTGTTTGCTACCAACATCGCGTTCTCCATGCGCCTGTCGCCGACGATTATCTTCATGCCGTATCCCATGCGCCGGGCTATTGCCATACCTATCTGTCCGGCTCCGGTAAGTATCATTACGTCCATAGCGTTAGAGTTTGAGTTTGCTTAACCAGTCCTTTACGCTCTCCTTGGCCTGAGCCTGCGCATTTTGTGTCGTAGCACCTCGTACAGCCAAGCCCTTCAGTATGGTTGCTCCTTTGCAGGCGGTTTTCAGTTTGTTTCCCGTGTCGGAGAGTCCGCTGCCTTCATGGGTACAGAATGGGATGACGGCTTTTCCCTGCCAGTGGTGTTTTCCGATGAACGTATAGACCGTCATCGGCATATCTCCCCACCAGTTGGGATAACCGATAAAGATGATGTCATAATCCTCCACCGCCGCATCGTCTTTGATCGCTGGACGTGCTTGGGCGTTCAGTTCCCGTTTGGCGACTTCCGTACATTCTGTATAGTCATCGGGATAAGGAGTCTGTGGCTCGATGTGGAAGAGGTCGCCCCTCGTTTCTGCGGCTATCATCTCGGCTATGATGTGGGTGTTACCTTTTTCGATGTGCCCTACGGCATAATTTTCGCCAGCCCGTGAGAAAAATGCCACGAGTGTTTTCTTTGCTTTCATGTTCTGTTCCTTTCTTTGATTTGCCAGCGCGTTTGCCGTGAATGATAATGTGGCAAACAGCAGGGTGATGATTACTAAAAATGTTCTTTTTTTCATGACTTCCCTTATGATAGGGTCCGCTTGAAAAATTCTGTCAGCTTCTTTATTGCGGGGCCGACCTTTGTTCCGCCAAACGGTAGGCATACAGCCCGGCTGACTGCTCCTTGACTGCTCCTTGACACTTCCGGCTGGATGATACTGAGGACGGCTGGATAGCGTTTTTTCGAATCAAAGTCTTTTGGTAGGAACAGGTTGCCGACCAACACGATGCTGTTGCTCCGCAGAAATGAGACCTTGCGGACAATTACACCACTTGTCGTATCGATGGGGTGACTACGTAGCTTTCGGTTTGTGGAACTCTGGGCAGTCCGCTATTTTGTTGTGCCATTATACCCGACATGACGAGTAGCAAGGCAAATACGAATAAGATTATCTTCTTCATACTCTTTTTATATTTGATTTTAAGCTAACGGTGGCACGGACGAATAAATGAAGTGCTGTTCACGTTCGGCAATCCACCAGCGGCCGTCCACGTTCTCATACTTGTCATAATAGCGCACGGCGTGCAGGGTCACGATAATAATCTTGGTTGTTTTTGTCTGATTCTATGGCATAGCGGTCTACTAAATCCTTCAACGCCATGCGGTCTTCCATTTCTTGTTTCATATTTCGTATCAATTTAGTTGTTAATTCCAAATGCAAAGTTAGATGGGCTGTGACTGTCCATTGTTATATAAAACACAGACATGCTTCACATATCCCCTGATTTTTATCTTGGTTACAATCAGGATATTAGTTAATGTGATACAAAACACGGATATGCTTCACGAAAACACAGATTTTATCAGCTCCTTATAAGAAAAAGTTGAGAATGTTTATACCTTTGTCATACCAATGAATGGTGTATGGAAAAAGGATTATTAAATATAGAAACAGTGACAGAATATGACGACATGCTCGGTGTGGAAACTCTGCATCCGCAGGTCAGTGTGATAGACTTATCGAAAGCCAGGCCTATGCGTCACATGCGTCATACGTTCAGCTTTTATGTCGTATTTCTGAAAGATGAGAAAAACTGCGATTTGATTTATGGTCGCCAGCGATATGATTATCAAAAGGCTCGGTCGTCTGTCTGGCACCGGGGCAAGTCATCGGCATTGAAGACACGGGCGAGGATTTCCAGCCGCAAGGCTATGCGTTGTGTTTTCACCCGGACCTTATACGCGGTACGAATCTCGGACGTAATATCAAGGAATATACGTTCTTCTCCTATGATGTCAACGAGGCTTTGCATCTGTCGGAACGGGAACGTCATACTTTTATAGACTGTTTGATGAAGATAGAGGAGGAGCTTCAGCATTCCATAGACCGAATGAGCAAACGTTTGATAGCTACGAACATTGAGTTGTTGCTCAATTATTGTCTGCGTTTCTATGAACGTCAATTTATTACAAGACAGAATGCCAACCGTGATATATTGAACCGCTTTGAGGCATTGCTCGACTACTATTTCACGGGAGACAATGCCTTACAAAAGGGACTGCCTACTGTAAAATACTGTGCCGGCGAACTTTGCCTTTCGTCCAATTACTTCGGTGATTTGATTAAGCGGGAAACGGGAAAGACAGCTTTGGAGTGGATTCAGGATAAAATTGTCGGCATGGCTAAAGAGCGGCTGCTTCTTCCGTCAAACACTATCAGCCAAATAGCATACAGCCTTGGTTTCCAATATCCACAGCATTTTACAAGGGTGTTCAAGAAAGTGACAGGGATGACACCCAATGAATATAGAGGAGGTAATAGGCAATAAGTTTCTTCCTAGGGGAGAGAAGTATATAGAATACTGGTCGTGGAAAAAGCGTAAACGACAGGTAATGAGTGGAAAACAATCCTGTCCTTGCACCGGTCTCTTAAGTTGTGGTTTTCGCTTTTGGTGGAATCTGTGATTTCCGTTGAGCTCTCTTATTCTCAATTCTTATTGAGTAAATTGAGTTTTACGGAGGTTTTTCCATAGATTCTTTGTAAATTTGCAACCTTGAAATCCTATATGGTAAAAGAAATACAAACTAATTAAAATCATATAACTGTGGCAGAAACAAAGTATATCTTCGTTACAGGTGGTGTAGCATCTTCCTTAGGTAAAGGCATTATCTCATCATCGATTGGTAAATTACTTCAAGCAAGAGGTTACAATGTTACAATCCAGAAATTCGACCCTTATATCAACATCGACCCGGGTACGCTGAACCCTTATGAGCATGGTGAATGCTATGTAACTGTGGATGGGCATGAGGCTGATTTGGACTTGGGCCATTATGAACGTTTCTTGGGGATTCAGACGACAAAAGCCAACAATATTACGACCGGGCGTATTTACAAGAGTGTGATAGACAAAGAACGTCGTGGTGATTATTTGGGCAAGACCATTCAAATCATCCCTCACATCACGGATGAAATCAAGCGTAACGTAAAACTGTTGGACAATAAATATAAGTTCGACTTCGTGATTACGGAAATCGGCGGAACAGTGGGTGACATCGAGTCGCTGCCGTATCTGGAGAGTATCCGCCAGTTGAAACGTGAGTTGGGACGCAATGCCCTGTGTGTGCATTTGACTTATGTGCCTTATCTGGCTGCTGCCGGAGAGCTGAAAACAAAGCCGACGCAACACTCTGTGAAAGAATTGCAGTCAGTGGGTATACAGCCGGACATCCTGGTGCTTCGCACGGAACATGAGTTGAGTACGAACTTGAAGAAAAAAGTTGCTTTGTTCTGCAATGTGGATGAATCAGCTGTAATCGAATCGCTGGATATGCCTTCCATCTACGAAGTGCCCTTGCGAATGCAGGCACAGAACCTGGATTCGATAATCCTCGAGAAAGTGGGCTTGCCCGTGGGTGAGACTCCGACATTGGGTCCGTGGCGCGACTTCCTCAACCGCAGGAACAATGCGACTGAGACTGTAAACATTGGTTTGGTCGGCAAATATGATTTGCAGGACGCTTACAAATCTATCCGCGAAGCCCTCTCACATGCAGCGATCTACAACGACCGTAAGGCTGAGATACATTTCATCAATAGTGAAAAACTAACAGACGAAAACATCGCCGATGCGCTCAAGGGCATGGATGGCATCATCATCTGTCCGGGATTTGGACAGCGCGGCATTGAAGGGAAGTTTGTCGCTGCCAAATATGCTCGTATGCACAATCTTCCGACTTTCGGCATCTGCCTCGGCATGCAGTGCATGGCCATCGAGTTTGCACGTGACGTGCTTGGATATGCCGATGCCAACTCCCGTGAGATGGATGAGAAGACGCCTCACAATGTGATAGACATCATGGAGGAACAGAAGTCCATCACGAACATGGGAGGCACCATGCGTCTGGGAGCATACGACTGCATCCTCGACCAGAATTCCAAGACATTCGAAGCTTACGGACAAGTGCACATCCAGGAGCGCCATCGCCATCGCTACGAGTTCAATAACTTCTACAAAGCCGAATTCGAGAAAGCCGGCATGCGTTGCGTGGGTGTCAATCCGGAATCGGACTTGGTGGAAATCATTGAGATTCCGGGACTGAAGTGGTATATTGGCACACAGTTCCATCCGGAATACAGCAGTACGGTGTTGAAGCCGCATCCCTTGTTCATGTCGTTTATTAAAGCAGCTATTGATAAATAATATATAAGGTATAGAAAAGAATGGAGAAAAATACGCTTATCGGGTTTGTCTTGATTGGTGCAGTGCTGATAGGATTTAGCGTGTTCAATCGTCCGAGCGCTGAAGAACAGGCGCAGATGAAGCATTTCCAAGATTCTATTCAGGCTTTGGTGGATGAGCAGGAAGCCAAGCAACTGGAACAACAGAAGCTGGCCCAACAGCAGGCCGCAGCGCAGGATTCCACGTCGTTGCTCTTTTATGCTCACCAGGGGCAGGAGTCCGTCGTCACCTTGCAAAACGAGCTGGTCGAACTGAAACTGACCACAAAGGGCGGACGGGTGAAGTCGGCCAAACTGAAGGAATACAACGGGCAGGACCATCAGCCGCTTGTGCTCTTTGACGGTGAAGACGCTGCACTGAGTTTCGCATTCAATGGCAAAACGGAGAATATCCGCACAGAGGAACTTTATTTCGTACCGGAAAATGTGACCGACAGCACGGTGACCATGCGCTTGCCCATGAATGGAGGCGGTCATCTGGACTTCAACTACAAGCTCCGTCCCGACAGTTATATGCTCGATTTTACGGTGCAGGCTCAAGGCATGGAGAACTATTTTGCCCCTGCTATAAAGACAGTGGACATCCACTGGAGCCAGCGTGCACGGCAGTTGGAGAAAGGATTCAGCTTTGAGAACCGTTTCACCTCGTTGTCATATAAGTTGAAGGACAAAGGCAGCGATTACCTGAGCGAGACGAAGGAGGAGACCGTGGAAGAGGCAACACCGATGGACTGGATTGCTTTCAAGAATCAGTTCTTCTCCTGTGTGTTCATTGCCGGACAAGATTTCAACGGGACGACCTTGAAGTCTACGCCTCAGGCAGAGGGTAGCGGCTACCTGAAAGATTATGATGCAACGATGACGACCTTCTTCGACCCGACAGGAGGACAGCCGACGCAGATGCAATTCTATTTCGGTCCGAATCACTTCAAAACCTTACAGGCAACCAATGACTTGGCCGTCAACGGTAAAGATCTCGAAATGGAAGATCTCGTCTACCTCGGATGGCCGCTCTTCCGCTGGATTAACCGATGGTTTACCATCAACCTTTTCGACTGGCTTTCCGGTTGGGGACTGAACATGGGTATTGTCCTGCTTCTGATGACTATCATCGTGAAAGCTGTCGTCTTTCCGGCTACCTACAAGTCCTACATGTCGTCGGCCAAGATGCGTGTGCTGAAACCGTATGTCGATGAAATCAACAAGAAGTATCCGAAGCCTGAAGACGCGATGAAGAAGCAGCAGGAGACGATGGCCCTTTACAGCCGCTACGGCGTCAGCCCGATGGGAGGCTGCTTGCCGATGCTTATCCAGATGCCGGTGTTCATCGCGCTGTTCAACTTTGTGCCGAACGCCATCGAGCTTCGCCAGCAGAGCTTCCTCTGGGCGACTGACCTTTCGACCTACGACGACATCATCCATTGGGGTGTCCACATCCCGCTTTTGGGCGAGCATTTGAGCCTCTTCTGTCTGCTGTTCAGCTTGAGCAACATCATCAATACGTTCATCATGATGAAGCAGCAGGACACGGGCGCCAACCCGCAGATGGCTGCCATGAAATGGATGATGTATCTCATGCCCGTCATGTTCATCTTCATCTTCAACAGCTATTCCTCCGGTTTGAACTATTATTACTTCATATCCGGCCTCATCAGCATCCTTATCATGATTGTCCTCCGCAAGACGACTGACGAGAAGGCTCTGCTGGCCAAATTGGAGGCGCGCATGCAGGCCAACAAGAACAATCCGAAGAAGCGTAGTAGCATGATGGAGAAACTCGCTGCCTTGCAAAAGGAGCAGGAACGCATGATGCGCGAGCGTGAGGAGCGTGAACGCGGAAAGCGCCGCTGACGTTTTTTTTTGACTGCTATCTATAATGAAAGAAGCATGGATTGCCGTGGAGATGTCTCCCGGCAGTTCATGCTTCTTCTTTTTGTGCCTTTGTCGTGTTGCCGCAGGATAGGCACTCCGTGGCAGAGAGATACGTATCTGTCTGTTCTCCGATGTACATCTCAGCGTTCTTCGATGTACATCCCAGCATTCTCGGATGTACATCCCAGCATACTCCGATGTACATCTCGGAATGGATTGATACGTATCTCCTCATGACGGACATGCGTCTGTCTACGCCACGCAGTGCAGTACGCCGCTTCTGCGGTCAGAGGCAGGGGATGAGCCAAAACTCTGTCTCGGGGAAATGCGCGGCGAGATAGTCGCGGATGTATTCCTGCGTGTCGCGCTGGATGATTTTGTCCTCTTCGGGTGGGAAGAGGTTGTAAGCCACGGTATGGAGTCGGATGCCCCGCCGCTGGATGGCTTCCAGGCTGAGAAGCGTGTGGTTGATGCTACCCAGTCGCCCGGACGTGACGAGGATAAGGGGGTAGCCGTGCCGTGCCACGTAGTCGATGGTTAGCAGGCTGCGTGTGAGGGGAACCATCAGGCCGCCCGCACCTTCGAGCAGGACAGTGTCGAAGCGGCGAGAGAGTTCTTTCGTCGCCTCTTCGATGCGTGCGAAGTCGATGGGTCTGTGGTCGATTTCCTCAGCCAGGTGCGGGGAGCAGGGATAGGTGTAGATTTCCGGCATCGTGAGCCGTTCGCGGTCTTCGAGCAGCATCCCGGTGCCCATGATTCGGCGGTGGAGTTCGATGTCTTCTGATGAGTCGGTGTTGCCCGTCTGAATCAGTTTTTGAGTGATGGTGCGGATGCCGGCCTTGTTCCACTCGCGTGCGAGGAAGCCGGTGGCATAGCTTTTTCCGATGTTCGTGTCAATGCCGCTCACGAAGAATACGTTTTCTTTCATGTTTGCTGTCTTTTAAGTATGATATAAATAGGATGATAAGTCAGTGTGACCTGTCCGTCAGGTGTGGTGAAGAGGCGTGCATAGTCGGCGATGAAGTCGATTAGCTGTCCTTTTGTCCATGTCTCGCGCCGGATGCCGGTCACGCCGGTTTGTTTCAGATGCTGGAGCACGTCTTTGGGTGAAGAAAATGTCAGCGTGGTGTGTTCCTCCTCGGCAAGGGCGGGCCTGTATCCCCTTTGGGTTGCGGCTTCCAGCCAATAACCCAGTGGGTGGTAGGGCAGGGAAGCATTGGCGATGTCCCGGAGTTCGTGGAAGTTGTCTTCGCCGAATAGGGTGAAGGCCAGGTATCCGTCCCTGTTGAGGTGTGCGTGACATGTCTCGAGGAAGCGGAGCGGCTCTTCGAACCATTGCAACGAGGAACACGATGTGATGAGGCTGAAAAGTCCGTCGGGAGCAGTCTGTTCGGCGTCGCCGGCGGTGAAGCGTGTCCGTTCGTTGAGCAGGTCGGCGAGCATGCGTTCCATCTCCGGGCAGAGGTCGTTGAGCAAGTAGTCGTCCGGCGTATGCTGTTTCAGATAGGCACGTGTGAAAAGCCCCGTCCCGCATCCGATTTCCCACACGCGGCGGTGGGCCGATGATGGCAGGTGCTCGTCGAGCAGTTCAGCCATGCGGCATGCGATGTGCCGCTGGACGACGGCGTGCCGGTCATAAGTCGGGATGGCCCGTGCGAAGCGTTCGTGTATCAGATGTTTGTCCATAGTTGTCCTTTCCCGTTGATGAGTTCTTGAAGCAGGAGTGCGTCGTAGTGCGCAGCGTTCACGGTCATGCATGCGGTCTCCGGCCACGCCCGCAATTGGTTTGTGGATGGGAAAATGCGGTCGTGCAGCCCGACAATGGCTTTATCCCATTTCCAGGTGGATGGCCCAGCGTCGTTGACTGCGTCGCGGAGGGCTGCCAGTTCGTCGCGTAAGTCCGTCCACGGCCGTGCCGGGGCATGTGCCTTGAATGCTTGCAGTCTGTCTGCCGTACCGCACATGCGGCGTTGGAATTTCTCCCAAGCTTGTTGCGAGAAGCCGTCGAGCGTTCCTTGAAATACGGCTGTCGGGATACCCCGTTCGTCATCAATGGGGAAGTTTGTCCCGTTGAAGGCGATGCTTTGTTCCGGTTTTAAGGAACAGCGTTGCAATGCCTGTCCTGCCACCCACACGCCCATTGACCAGGCTGCCACCCGGATGCTTTGATAGCGGGTGAGGGGTGAGGGGTCGAAGTCTAGGTCATGATAGTCAAAGCATATCATGCAGTCGCACTCCGCTGTGCCCGGTCGGTCGGCCAGACGCTCGTCCATCCCCCAACCGGCGAAAAAGAGCTGCAGTTCCGGTGTGTGTTGTTGTGTTATAAATAGTTGTTTCATAATAGTTCAGTCAGTTGTTTAAGTTCATCCGGTGTTATTCCGGCATTCAGGGAGAAGCGGAGGCGGGATGTACCGGGAGGGACCGTAGGCGGCCTGACAGGCAGGACGTAGTAGCCTAATTTTTGTAGTTGCTCGGCTTTCTGCGTCGCTTCATGGCTGTCGCCTACAATCATCGGCACAATATGGCTTTCCGACGGGCATGTCCACCCGTGCGCCTTGAGCGCATTGCGCAAGCAGGTGCTTGAAGAAGCCAGTCTCTGTCGGCGTTCTGTCATGTCGGCGAGCCGTTCCATGACAAACTGTGTCCAGGCTACATTGAGAGGTGGCAGGGCCGTCGTGAAGATGAGCGTGCGCATTTTGTTGACCAAGTAGTCGCGGATGATGCGGTTGCACACGACGTATGCTCCCACGGAAGCCAAGGCCTTGCCGAACGTTCCGCATAGGAAATCGATGTCTCCGATGCAGTCCAACTCTTCGGCAAGTCCCAATCCTTGCCGTCCGCGTACGCCGATGCCGTGAGCTTCGTCGACGTAGAGCATCGTGCCGGGATACTGTTTCTTTAGTCCGGTCAGGCGCAATAGGTCGGCCGTGTCTCCGTCCATGCTGAAAATGCTTTCCGTCACGATGATGATGCGCGGAAAGTCAGCATGATACTTTTGCAGCAGATTTTCCAGTTGGGCATAGTCTTGGTGTCGGAAGCGGATGCTGCGGGCTCCTGAAAGGCGGATGCCATCTATCAAGCTGGCGTGTACTAGTTTGTCTGCCAATATCAACGTACTGCTGTCTGTGACGGCTGGTAAAATGCCCGTGTTCATGTGGTATCCACTGCCAAACACCAATGCTGCCTCTCGGCCAAACAACGCGGTAAGCAACTGTTCAAGCCGTGTGTATGCTGAGAAGTTTCCCGTCAGCAGGCGGGATGATGAAGCGGAAAGTAGTGTGTCCTCGCCGGAAAGTCCTTGCCAGAATTGTTCTTGCAAAGTCTTTTCGCCAGCCAGTCCCAGGTAGTCATTTGACGAAAGATTGAGCATACGGCGTCCTGAAGCGATGATGTCTTGTCCGTCATGCGCTACGAGAGGCAGTGTGCGTAAGTTTCCTTGTGCTTGGAGGGTCTTCAGTTCATGTGCGAACGTCTCTTCATTTGTCATGGCGGTTCACGTTGATTTCCGAAACGATTTTAATCAATGCAGAAGTCAGTTTATGCAGTTCTTGCGGTGTGATGATGAAAGGCGGCATGACATAGACAAGCCGTCCAAATGGGCGTATCCATACGCCTTCTTCCACAAATCTCTGTTCTATCCATTCCAGGTCTACGGGGTCACGGACTTCGATGACGCCAATAGCTCCCAGCACTCTTATGTCGACGACTTGGGGTAAGTCCCGTGCCGGAGTCAGTTCCTCGTTCAGTTGGCGTTCGATGGCCGCGACTTTTTCTTGCCATCCTGAGGACAGCAGCAAGTTGATGGAGGCGCGAGCCACGGCGCAAGCCAAGGGATTGCCCATGAAAGTCGGCCCGTGCATGAATGCGTAGGGGTAGTTGTCAGAAATCGTGTGTGCCACTTCGTCAGTGGTGAGTACAGCGGAGAACGTCATGTATCCTCCTGTTAGTGATTTCCCAATACACATGATGTCGGGCTCTATGCCTGCATGTTCGCACGCAAAGAGTTTTCCTGTACGACCGAAGCCGGTGGCGATTTCGTCGAAGATGAGAAGGAGTCCGTAGCGTCGGCACAGTTCAGCCGCTTCGCGTAAATATTGCGGATGGTAGAACCGCATGCCGCCGGCACCTTGCACGATGGGTTCCAGGATGAGTCCGGCCAGTTCCTCGTGGTGTTGCTCGATGGTTTCTTTCAGAGGGAGTATGTCGGTCTCGTCCCATTCGGCATGGAACGAGCATTGTGGAGCCGGTACGAAATAACGTATCGGGAGGGCACGACCGAATAAGCTGTGCATGCCGGTCACGGGGTCGCATACAGACATGGCGTTCCAAGTATCGCCGTGATAGCCGGAGCGGATGGTCACGAAGTTGTTCTTTTGGGGAAGATTCTTTGCAAATTGGTATTGCACGGCCATTTTCAAGGCGACTTCTACAGCCACAGAGCCACTGTCGGCATAGAATATTTTCTGCATGGAAGACGGCACGATACTAAGCAGGAGTTTTCCCAGTTCAATGGCTGGTTCATGGGTTAAACCGCCAAACATAACGTGTGACATGTGTCCCAACTGTTCTTTAATGGCTTGGTTCAGTACGGGGTGATTGTAGCCGTGGATGGCACACCACCATGATGACATGCCGTCAATGAGTTTCGTGCCATTGTCTAGTGTCAACGTACAGCCTTCAGCATGGGACACTTTATATGCAGTGAGTGGATGGGTGGCGGAGGTGTAAGGATGCCACAAGTGTTCTTTGTCGAAACAATCAGTTTGATAGTTAGAGTTCATAGCCAATTTCTTTTATGCGTTGTTTGTCTGTGTCTACATCAGAGCCAAGTGTTGTGAGCATATCACCCACGATGGCTGAGTTGATACCTATGGCAAGTGCCCGGTGGAGGGTGGCTTCGTCCAACTGTGCCCGCCCTCCGGCGAAGCGGAGATAAGCTGTCGGGTGGATGAAGCGGAAGAGGGCGACAGTGCGTAGGATTTCTCGAGATGTTAAGGGGGACATCTCTTGAAGCGGAGTTCCCGGGATCGGTTGCAGGATGTTGAGAGGGATGGACGGGACTTGGAGTTCACGCAGGGCGAATGCCAGTTCGATGCGTTGCTCTTCTGTTTCTCCCATGCCGATGATGCCGCCCGAACAGATGTCCATTCCGACACGGCGTGCCGCTTGCAGGGTCTCAATCTTTTGTGCTTGCGTGTGGGTGGTGCACAATGTCGGGAAATGAGAAGGTGCAGACTCCAGGTTGCAGTGGAAGCGCGAAATGCCTGCTTCGTATAGTCGTCTTAACTGCTCTTCAGACAATAGCCCTAAGGAAGCACAGACTTCGATGCTGCATTCGGCATGGATGGCATGTGCACGTTCACAGATAGCATCCACTTCGCTGTCAGAGAGCCGTCGTCCGCTGGTGACTAGCGAAAAGCGCTTGACGCCTTGAGCTGCGTGTGCTTTGGCACTGTTCACGCATTCATGAGTTGGGATGATGCCGTAGGTTTGGATGTTGGTCCGATAGTGTGCCGACTGTGCACACCATTTGCAGTCTTCCGGGCATCGGCCTGATTTGGCATTGATAATGGAACACATGTCAAACACCTTTGAGGCACATCGTTTGGTGATTTCTTCAGCCGCACGATAGAGTGCTTCATCGTGGGGGTGACTCGCCACTGCTTTCATCTCGGTCTGTGTCACCGGATGTCCTTGCAATACTTTTTCTTTTAATTCTTCAATCATAATCGTGTGATAAAAAGAAAGGCAACACAGGGAATATAGTTCTTATTTCCTGTGTTGCCTTTTTGGGTCGAATAATATTAATAGGTATAATGGGGGCTGTCTTGTTTGCCGTTGACAAACAAGATAACATGATGTTTTTTAATGTGAGAAGTTCCAGAAGTTCCTTAAGAGCCCTGTCTCTGTTTGTAATTTCTTCCAAGGACATAGGTGAAGAGTCCGGCTCTTTGTTGGAAGTATCGGAGGTCTTTCTTGTGGAACAGAGTGTAGTTGTTTTGTTTAGCGATGCCTCCGCAATGCTTTTGCACACTTGTCCGATGGTTACATATTTGCCCAAACTGGCAAACGCGGCATAGGCTTTTCGTGTCCAGCGCCGAAAACGAATCATGGATTTTGGATGTGTGCATAAAGTCTTCATGCTTGCAAAGATAGGGAAATCTATAAGACTCTGCCACATCTTCTTCTTGGAAATACAAGGAATTACTTCTAAATTTTCTTTTAATAGAAATGGAATAAATGCATGGATGATTTAAAAAATGTTATATATTAGATGGTTAGAGTCTTTTCTTTTTGAACCATCACCAATAACTGCCTATCTTTGCAATGTGTTTTTCATAGTATTAGATTTAAGGTTAACAAAGGTTGGGCTCAGCGGAGCCCTTTTTTATTGTCCCAATTCGTAATTTGAAATAGCAAAGTCTTTCATATTTCTTCCCTTTATTTTTATCTGTACGCTTGTGTTCGGAGCATGGAACCAGTTTTTAGGTTTTGTGTTTTGGGAATATAAAGTCTATATGTTTGCGACTTATAAAAAGCGAAGGCGCAGAAATGATGACTTCTGCGCCTTCGCAATATGTGTATTCTTGAGACTATGAATTATCGGATAAACAAAAGTTCGCGATATTTCGGAAGTGTCCAAAGTTCGTTGTCTACCATCAGTTCCAACTTGTCTACGTGATAGCGGATGGTTTCCAACATAGGAGCTACAGTGTCATGATAAGCGATGGCTTTGTCACGTTCGCCTTCGATACGGTTTGCCACTTTACGGGCTTCGACGAGGCTGTCCACCTGTTCTTTCAGGATGCTGGTATGCTTGGCAATGTCGCGGATTAATTCAACATTGCGGGCCGACATATCTTGTGCTTCAGCCTTACTGAAGATTTGTTGCATTTTGAAGACATTGTCTACGAGCTGGCTTTGGTATTTTGTGGCGATGGGGATGATGTGATTCATTACCAGATCGCCCAATACACGGGCTTCGATTTGTATCTTCTTTGTGTACATCTCCCATTTGGCTTCATTGCGGGCAGCAAGTTCTTTGCGCGTCATGACACCTGTGGATTCAAACATCTTGATGCTGGATTCTGACAGATAATTGTCAAAGATGACCGGACAGGATGTCTCGCAGTCCAGTCCGCGGCGCTTGGCTTCTTCTTGCCACTCTTCGCTGTAGCCATTTCCGTCAAAGCGGATAGGCTTGGAGTCTTTGATATATTGGCGGATGACTTTCAGGATGGCATGTATTTTCGGTTCGCCTTTGTCTATCAGGCTGTCCACGTCGTTTTTGAATTCTTTCAGTTGTTCGGCCATAGCGGCATTTAGGGCGATCATGGCCGATGCACAGTTTGCTTCCGAACCGATGGCGCGGAATTCGAAGCGGTTGCCGGTGAAGGCAAAGGGCGAAGTGCGGTTGCGGTCGGTGTTGTCTATCATGATTTCCGGGATTTGCGGGATGCCCAGACTTTTGCCTTGCTTGTCGCTGAAATCCAGTTGTTCGTCATCTGACTCTTCCAAGTGGTCGAGCATGCGGCTTAGTTGTGTACCAAGGAAGGAGGATATGATGGCAGGGGGCGCTTCGTGTCCGCCCAGACGGTGAGCATTGGTTGCCGACATGATGCTGGCTTTCAGCAACCCGTTGTGCCGGTAGACAGCTTTCAGTGTGTTGACGATGAATGCGATGAAACACAAGTTGTCGGTCGGTGTCTTGCCCGGAGCCATGAGCAGGCGGCCCGTGTTGGTGCTGAGTGACCAGTTGTTGTGCTTGCCTGAGCCGTTGATGCCTTTGAAAGGCTTTTCGTGGAGCAAGACGCGGAAGCCATGCTTGCGGGCGATGTTGCGCATCAGTGCCATCACCAACATGTTGTGGTCGACTGCCAAGTCACACTCTTCATAGATGGGGGCCAGTTCAAACTGATTGGGGGCTACTTCGTTGTGACGTGTCTTGCAAGGAATGCCCAGCTTCCAAGCTTCGATTTCCAGTTCCTTCATGAAGGCAGCTACGCGGGTGGGGATAGCTCCGAAGTAGTGGTCTTCCAACTGTTGGTTCTTGGCAGACTCGTGTCCCATCAGTGTGCGTCCGGTCAACAACAAGTCGGGGCGTGCTGCATACAGTCCTTCATCGACCAAGAAATACTCTTGTTCCCAGCCCAAGTTGGTATGCACACGTTTCACTTCCGGATAGAAATAATGGCAGACATCTGTCGCTGCTTGATCCACGGCGCGAAGGGCTTTCAGCAGGGGAGTCTTGTAATCGAGAGATTCGCCTGTGTAGGCGATAAATATAGTCGGTATGCAGAGCGTGTCTTCCACGATGAAAGCCGGCGACGAAGGATCCCAAGCTGAGTATCCGCGGGCTTCAAACGTGTTTCGGATGCCGCCGTTGGGGAATGACGAGGCGTCGGTCTCTTGCTGGACAAGCAGTTTTCCGGAAAACTCTTCCACCAGTCCGCCTTTGCCGTCATGTTCGACGAAAGCATCATGCTTTTCAGCTGTGCCTTCCGTCAGTGGGTGGAACCAGTGGGTGTAGTGGGTGACTCCCAGCTCCATGGCCCAGCGCTTCATGCCTTCTGCCACAGCGTCAGCGATGTTGCGATCCAGATTGGCTCCATTTTCGATGACGTCCATCAGCGCATTGTACACATTACTGGGAAGATACTTGAACATCTTCTCCTTATTAAATACATACTTGGCAAAATACTCAGAGGGACGTTCTTTGGGCATTTCCACCTCAAGCGGTTTCTTATGAAAAGCCGTCTCGACAACTTTAAATCTTAGATTGGATGACATAGGGTAAATCTTGTTTGTTGTTAACGGCGCAAAGTTAGGAAAAAAACTCGGAATCCGACATAAAATGCAGGGTAAGGTTGGGGCATGGAGGATTTAATGTTATGCATGAAGCCTGAATGCTTGTCAAAGTGCCAGTCCCGGATGATTTTTTAGCATGGTATGTTTGCAGATGACGATTTTAGTATGGCGGACTGATAGGTGATTTACCTTGCCCGTAGGTCTTGTCCCTTATGATTATGCTTCGTCGGAGTGTTGGTACTGTTCTTATGAGAGATACAGATTGGTGTGTAGTCGGAAAATATGTAAACAAAAAGGTTTTGCTGTGAGCTTGTCATTCATCCTCAAGGGTGCACGCAGATGTGGAAACTGAAAGCCCTTTTGCTGGTCTCTTTATCCCGTCTATGCACGCCCTTTATTCCGTGCTTGTCCGCCCTCCTTTCCGCTCATGCTTACCCTTCTTTCCGCTCCTGCTATCCTTAAGGCTTTTAATCGCGTTGTGTAAATGATGGATTATCAGATAGAAAAGGGGAAGGGGCTTGGCTGTCTCTTGGAAACTTAGCGCCTGACTGCTGTTCGTTGTCGTGTGCAAATGAATTGTGAATTAAACCCAAATCGGTCATTAGACCGCTCAAATGTTCTTTTTTCTAACTAAAGTAAAGCTCTTCGGTTATCTTGCCCACTTCTGCCAGCGTCTTGCTCCCCGCCTTGCCTCGACGTAGCCCGCTACGCCTTCTGCAAGTCGAAAAGCAATACGCAAGACATGAGTGGACAATCTACCCAAAGTCTAATGACCGATTTGGGTTAAAGGGTCACACGACCCATTTCGACACACTTTCCATAAAAGCCGTTGACAAACCATACATACCAAACCAAAAAGAGCCAGCTCCTTGTAAAAAAGAGCTGGCTCTCATCAGATAATGTCTAAGAATATCTTATACGATCTCTTAAAGAATTGTCTTTACTGTATCCAACATACCCTTTTCCTGGATAGAATTCAAGAAGGATACGACCATGTCAGTCAAGCCGGGGATTTGGTTCAGGTCCTCGTTCCAGATGGATGTTGCACCCAAAACGCCTTCAGCCACCTTACGAGTGTCACCCGTAGCCCAAAGGTCTTTCAACAGTTGCATGATTTCCGGAGCATCGTTCGGAACGATTTCAGAACCATCAGCACGTGTTCCACCTTTATAATAAGTAATGATTGCTGCCAAACCAAGAACCAATCCTTTCGGTAATTCACCTTTACGCTGCAAGTAAGTCTTCAATCCCGGGAGATCGCGTGTCTCGTATTTCGGGAATGAGTTCAGCATGATAGATGTCACCTGGTGATCTACAAACGGATTGTTGAAACGTTCCAATACATCCTTGGCAAACTGCTGCAACTCCTCTTTCGGCAGATTCAACGTTTCCATCAATTCGTCAAACATGACCTTATGGATAAACTTGCCGACAACTTCATGCTGACAAGCATCACGAACGATATTGATGCCGGACAGATAAGCCACCGGAGAGAGTACTGTGTGAGGACCATTCAACAAAGTAACCTTTCTCTCGTGATAAGGAGCTTCAGAAGGCACGAACAATACGTTCAGGCCAGCCTTGTCTGCGGGGAATTCCTTTGCAATCTCTTTCGGAGCTTCGATAACCCACAAGTGGAAAATCTCTGCCTGAACCACCATGTTGTCATCATACTGAAGTTTTTCTTTGATGGCATCAATATCTTTACGAGGGAATCCCGGAACGATGCGGTCTACCAATGTCGCATAGACACCGCAAGCTTCTTCAAACCAAGTCTTGAATTCTGCTCCCAAGTTCCACAAGTCAATGTACTGATAGATGCATTCTTTCAACTTATGGCCATTCAAGAAAATCAATTCACAGGGGAAGATAATCAGACCCTTGCTCTTGTCACCATTGAAGGTCTTGAAACGATGATAAAGCAATTGAGTCAGTTTGCCCGGATAAGAGGATGCCGGCGCATCGTCAAGCTTGCAAGAAGGGTCAAAAGCAATACCGGCTTCAGTCGTATTTGAAATAACAAAACGCATTTCAGGTTGCTCAGCCAGTTTCATATACTCTTCAAACTGAGTATAAGGATTCAGGGCACGGCTAATGACATCAATCATAGTCAAGCTGTTTACCACATTGCCCTTGTCCAAACCTTGCAGATTGACGTGATATAAGCAGTCTTGCTTATTCAACATGTCAACCATTCCTTTGGCAATCGGCTGAACGACAACAACACTGCTGTTGAAGTCTGTTTTCTCATCCATGTTGTAAATGATCCAATCAACAAAAGCACGAAGGAAGTTTCCTTCACCAAACTGAATAATCCTTTCAGGACGTTGAGCCTTAACGGCTGTTTCTTTGTTTAACGGTTTCATAATATGTTAATATTAAAAATGTGATTTACAAATTATACGATTCAACATAGTAATCGATATTCTCCTTTATCAGAATATCCACAGGCATATAACAGAAAGGCGGAACATCCCGCTTGAACACCAACTTGTCCACCAGCATCTTAATGCTGCTATATCCTTGCATGGCCGGACGTTGGCCTATCAGGTAATTGATCACGCCATCCTTCAGCAGCTTCACATTCTGAGGCAGCAAATCATATCCAATCAGGCTCCGAAGAGGATGATTGCGCTTCTTCAAATACTCTCCGACTCTGTACACACGGGAATTGAACACGACTCCTCCGCTCACAGACGGATGTTGCTCAAAGAATGTATCCAGAATCTGGTCATTCTCATCGCCATCCCGCTTCAAGATGACGTCATATATCTTCACATTCAGATGTTGTTCTTGAATATATGCATTAAATCCCTCCAGACGACGCTGCATCTGGAGTTCTTGTGAATCCGGGTTCTTTTCCGTGCTCAACAGGACAATCTCCTGACCATCAAATCTTGTGTCACAAAAGATACGCGCTGCAATATACCCGCTACGAAAGGAATCCTGCCCGACATACGTCAACGCTCCGACTCCTTCCACATTCACGTCTATAAAAGCAAACAACGTGCCTTGCTCTTTCAGACGCCGCACCAGATTAAAAGTTTCAGCATTGTAATTGGGAGCTATCAGAACCGCATCAAACGTTTTCTTTAGCAGATTCTCGCCTTCAGCCACATAAGAGGCTTTATCGGAATGGTCATAATAGATGAAATCCAAACTGATATTGAACGGCATAACTTCTTCCAAAGCTTTCTTTACGCCGTTGGCAACCGAACACCAATAATCATTCGTCACATATTTAGGGATAAAACACCCTAAGTGATACTTCTTTTTACGCGCCAATCCGATGGCATACATATTCGGCTGATAGTCGATGTCTTTTAATATTTCCTCGACCTTCTTCTTACTGCTTTCAGAAACTTCGCCTCGCTGGTGTAATACCCGATCGACTGTACCTGTCGATACGCCAGCCATTTGCGCTATATCTTTTATTGTGTATTGTTTTTTATCCATAGTCTTTTGCTTGTTCTAAAGCATCTGTGTTTTCTAAAGGCAGTAAAATCATTAAATTTTGCTACAAATATACGAACTTATTTTGCTATGACAAATAAAATATCTATTTTCGTGTTCGATAACGGTTAATAAAGTTAAATCTATGTTTTAGAGCATAAGTTTGGCAATATTAGCCAGGTTTTGTCCAAATTATGTACAACTTATATTTACTATACACGATTTAATTCTAAGTATTATGAAAAAATTTATGGATGAGAACTTTCTGTTGCAAACGGAGACTGCACAGAAGTTATACCACGAACATGCGGCCAAGATGCCAATCATCGACTATCACTGTCATCTAATCCCCAAAATGGTAGCAGAGGACTATCAATTCAAGTCTATCACCGAAATCTGGCTGGGTGGTGATCACTATAAATGGCGTGCAATGCGTTCCAACGGTGTCGACGAACGTTACTGCACAGGAAAAGATACTACGGATTGGGAAAAATTCGAGAAATGGGCAGAAACAGTCCCCTATACATTGCGCAACCCGCTCTATCACTGGACTCATCTGGAACTGAAAACGGCTTTTGGCATCAACAAGATTTTGAATCCTAAAACAGCACGTGAAATCTTCGACGAATGTAACGAGAAACTCCAAAAGCCGGAAATGTCTGCACGCAACTTGATGCGCCGTTATCATGTAGAAACCGTCTGCACGACTGACGACCCCGTTGATTCGCTGGAATATCACATCCAGACCCGTGAAAGCGGATTTGAAATCAAGATGCTTCCGACATGGCGTCCGGACAAAGCCATGGCTGTGGAAGTGCCGTCCGAATTCCGCGCATATATCGAAAAGCTGGCAGAAGTCAGCGGCGTGGCTATCTCCAAATTCCAGGATGTCATCGACGCTTTGCGCAAACGTCACGACTTCTTTGCAGAACAAGGTTGTCGCTTGTCTGACCACGGTATTGAAGAATTCTATGCAGAAGACTATACACCGGCTGAAATTGAAGCTATATTTAATAAGGTATATGGAGGCCAGGAGCTGACAAAAGAAGAAATCCTGAAATACAAATCAGCCATGTTGATCGAATTTGCCATCATGGACTATGAAAAGGGATGGACACAACAGTTCCACTACGGAGCTATCCGCAACAACAACACGAAGATGTTTAAGTTGCTGGGGCCTGACACAGGCTTCGATTCCATCGGAGAATTCAACACCGCAAAATCAATGGCGAAGTTCCTTGATAAACTGAACACACAAGGAAAACTGACCAAAACAATCCTCTACAACCTGAATCCTTGCGCCAATGAAGTCATTGCAACAATGTTGGGCAACTTCCAGGATGGATCTGTGCCGGGCAAAATCCAGTTCGGTTCGGGATGGTGGTTCCTCGATCAAAAAGACGGTATGGAAAAACAAATGAACGCATTGTCACTATTGGGTCTGCTGAGCCGCTTCGTCGGAATGTTGACAGACTCTCGTTCATTCCTCTCATATCCACGTCACGAATACTTCCGTCGCACATTGTGCAACTTGCTGGGTAATGACGTCGAAAACGGAGAAATCCCCGTTGAAGAAATGGAACGCGTAAATCAAATGGTAGAAGACATCTGCTATTACAACGCCAAGAACTTTTTCAACTTCTAACAAATTTTCCTCATCCTGATTATAAGAGGGCATCTTTTCCTATGAGAAGATGCCCTCTTCCTGTGATTAATCCGTTAACTTTGCACGGGAATTTTTCTAGTTTATCCATACGCACATGAAACGAATCATACTCATCACCGGAGGACAACGGTCCGGCAAAAGTGCTTTTGCTGAAAAGATGGCACTCAGCCTTTCCCCCACCCCGGTCTACCTGGCCACAGCCCGTGTGTGGGATGATGAATTCCGGCAACGCGTCATCCGGCATCAACAGAATCGGGGACCCCAGTGGACCAATATCGAAGAAGAAAAAGAATTGAGCAAACACCAACTTGACAAAAGGACCATCGTCATTGATTGTGTCACATTGTGGTGCACCAATTTCTTTTTTGACCTGCATTCTGACGTAAGCTCTGCACTCGAAGCCGTCAAGGCAGAATTCGACCAATTTACTGCGCAAGATGCGACTTTCATCTTCGTGACCAACGAAATCGGACTAGGAGGCGTTTCTGAAAACAAACTGCAACGCCAATTCACAGACCTCCAGGGATGGGCCAACCAATACATCGCATCGCATGCTGACGAAATGTATCTTCTTGTCAGTGGAATACCTTTAAAAATCAAATAACACAATGAAAACTTTTCGCATAAACACACCCGACGAAAACATACGTCCTGCACTTATCGATAAAATCAACGACTTGACCAAACCTAAAGGAGCATTGGGAAGGCTGGAAGAACTTGCCCTTCAAGTGGGATTAATCCAGCAGACCTTGTCTCCCGCCCTGCACCATCCCTGCAATGTCCTCTTCGGAGCTGACCACGGCATCGTGGAAGAAGGCGTGAGCTTCTCACCGAAAGAAGTGACCTGGCAGCAAATGATGAACTTCGCTTACGGCCAGCGGGGCGGAGTAAACTTCTTGTGCCGCCAACATGGATTCAGCCTGAAACTTGTCGATGCAGGCGTGGACTATGACTTCCCTCCCCAAAGCGGCATCATCGACATGAAAGTACGCAAGAGCACACGCAACTACCTGCATGAAGCGGCCATGACATCCGAGGAGATGAACCTCTGCCTGGAACGGGGGGCCGAGGTCGTCAGACGTTGCCACGAAGAAGGATGCAACATCATCAGTTTCGGCGAAATGGGTATCGGCAACACTTCCTCATCCTCTCTCTGGATGCATGCCTTCACGGGCATACCTTTGGAACAATGCACAGGTGCCGGCAGCGGACTCAGTTCGGACGGAATACGCCACAAATATAACGTACTAAAGGCTGCATGGGACAATTATCAAGGAGATCATACAGCCGAAGACATTATCCGTTACTTCGGTGGATATGAAATGGTGATGGCTATCGGCGGAATGCTGCAAGCGGCAGAACTGCACATGACGATTCTCATCGACGGGTTTATCATGACCAACTGCTTGCTGGCGGCAATCCAGCTCTATCCGGCAGTTCAAGCCTACGCTATCTTTGGCCACCAAGGTGACGAAGCCGGACATAAACTCGTGCTCGACTATATGCAAGCACGCCCATTATTGAACTTAGGCCTGCGTCTGGGAGAAGGCACCGGAGCCATCTGTGCATACCCCATTGTAGACTCGGCAATCCGTATGCTCAATGAAATGGATACGTTCAGCCATGCATCTGTAACTAAATATTTTTAATTCAAACCTGGCCTCTTATGAACCGGATATTGGCAGCTTTCATGTTTTTTACCCGCCTTCCATTCTGGCGTATCAAGCAAGTGCCGGCAGAATGCTTCAAGCATGTGGTCAACTATTGGTCATTTGCCGGATGGCTGACAGGAGGAATCATGGCCGGCGTCTACGGCCTGGCCTCCTACGTCTTCCCGGCTGAAGCGGCTGCCATCCTGGCTCTGGCCGCACGGCTGCTCGTGACAGGCGCCTTGCATGAAGATGGGCTGGCAGATTTCTTCGACGGCTTCGGTGGCGGCACTGACCGCTCACGCATCCTCGCCATCATGAAGGACTCGCACATCGGCAGCTACGGAGTCATCGGTCTCATCTGCTACTTTCTGCTGCTGACTTGTCTCATCGCAGCGTTGCCTCCCCATCTCGCTGTATGCGCGCTGCTGTCATTTGACGCCTGGAACAAATTCGTGGCGGCCAACCTGGTCAACCTCCTGCCATATGCCCGCAAAGAGGAAGAAAGCAAGGCACACACCGTCTACGACCGCATGAAGCCGAAGGAGTTCCTGCTCGCAGCTCTGGCCGGAATATGCTGGATGCTCATCCTCATGCCACCATTGCTTTGGCCGGCAGCATTGTGTCCTCTCGTGCTGTTTTTCCTGCTCGTCGCTCTCATGAAAAGAAAGCTTGGCGGATACAGCGGCGACTGTTGCGGAGCCACGTTCCTGCTCTGCGAACTCTCTTCTTATGCAGGTATCTATCTGATTTACGCTCTAACCGAACAACTATGAAACTGACATTCATCAGACACACCTCGGTCGATGTCCCTAAAGGAACATGCTACGGCCAGACGGATGTGCCCCTGCGCGACACATTCCTTCAGGAAGCAGCCGAAGTGTCAATCCGACTGGAAGGGTTGACATTCGACAAAGTCTATACCAGTCCTTTGAGCCGCTGTACCCGACTAGCCGACCAGTGCGGCTTCAAAGAAGCCGAGCGGGACAACCGATTGCTGGAACTCAATTTCGGTGATTGGGAAATGCAGCACTTCGACGACATCAAAGACCCTCATCTGCAAGCATGGTATGACGACTTCCTGCATGTGCGCGCCAGCGGAGGAGAATCGTTCGAAGACCAGCGCAACCGGGTCGCGTCCTTCCTGGACGAACTGCGACGGAAACCCTATCAGCACGTCGCACTATTCACCCACGGAGGAGTCATCCTCTGCGCCCAGCTTTATGCCGGACTGCTCCGCGAGGAAGATGCTTTCCAGTCGCTGACACCTTATGGAGGCTGTGTGACGATTGAAATCGGACGGTAAGGACGCCCCTTCCCATCAAGACCCAGGTGACGGCAAGACATAGGCGAAGGTTCGGACGAGGGACAGGCGAAGAAAACGTATGGAGAATCAATAAAAAAGCGGATATACCACAGTGCCGGTCTGTGACATATCCGCTTTTGGTTTTCAAATGGTCTTTTACAATGGGATTATCGCTTCCTCAGCTCCATCGCCTGCTTGCCATCGACGTAAAGGACCAGATTGCCATTGCCCAACTGTCCGTAGCGGTCTGCTTTACCCAACACTTGCAGGATGTTGTTTTCCAATGTCATATCCGGACACATCATGCGTGTCGAGGCTACATTCTGAAATGTGATGGACTGCTTCTGCGCATCATTGATGACGAAACCGCCACGAATCGTGTTGCAACCGGCACAACCACTAATGCTCTTTTTCGCAACATCAAAAGCCAGGAAAGGCTGTTTTTCCACTTCGGCCGGCACATCTTCACCGTTCACCTTCACGATGTTCCATTCACCATTCAAGTCCTTTAATGCCATCTCTTGCGAACGTTTTTTCAATATTACCACAGGACGTTTCTTTTCATTGCACAACGCCACTTCGTCCTTGCCAAGTGACTTGTATCCCTTCACTTGTCCCAACGCATTGAGCACATTGCGCTCCACATCCATATTGGGACCGGCCATCATCGTGCTTGCCATCTGGCCCAAGTCCAGAGTCCCGGCTTCAGCATTCTGCTTGAACGCTCCCATTATATTATTGCAGCCCGTATATCCATAGACACGGCCATCTTCCACATTAAAACCGATATAAGGCATCTCCTTGATGGTGATGGCACTTCCATTGACTTCCGTGATGCTCCATTCGCCATCAAGATTGACGGGAGAAGTCACAGCTTGATTCTTGGAGGACTGGCATGACGCCAATGCGATAAATGCCATTGCAACTACGGGTATAATCTTTTTCTTCATACTATTCTCGTTTTAAAATTTAACATAAATGATTCTTTATGCAGTAAATCATCCAAAGCACGAAATACTGCTCCATCGTTTCTTAATAAATAATAAACGGCTACGACTTGTCCTTGTGCAATGACCATTGCCCTTCTGAGGACACCAATATATAAACCTGGTAGCAACTGGCTTCATCCGGAATGCACAACGAAGCTTCATACCAATAGCCGTCATTGTCCACATCGATGAAATCCATATCACTCAAGACTGCACTTTTCAAGAAATTAGCGTCCACCATGGACTCAAAATCCTTTTTCGTAAAGTCGCGTGCAAACAATGACTGTTTGCCTTCATACACACAGAGATGAATCACATTGTCATAAAACACTTGTTCGATTTTCATTCCGTTCTCATTGTAAGAAGACTTATAGACTTTCATGGTTGACGGATTGATATAGACATATCCATGATAACGATGCCCGTCAAACATGATGACAGAGTCCTTTTTCACCACTCCGTCATACAGGGCAATCGGTTCCTGCATGGCCTTTACAAATTCAATGGAATCCAATTCATATTCAGAGCGGTGGAGCTTAATCAATTCTCCGGTGATGGAATGATACCAGAACTTGCCATTTTCCAAATGCACAATCTCGTATGACACCGTGTCTGCACCGCAGATAAGCAGTTGTCCATCCACTATCTTAAAATACAACGGACGTGATTCGTCCCCCGGGTAATACAGCGAATCCCCTTCTGCACTAAACTGCACAGCATCACTTCCGTCATCGGCCCAAATACCTTGCAAGGCTTGTTTCATCTGTACATTTTCGTGCGACATCGTATCCGTGGCCTTATCCACCGACTGTGAACAAGCTGACAGAGCGGCCACCACTACACCCACTCCCAAAAGCAAATTAAAAATCTTATTCATAAGTTTCCGCATTACGCAGCCAGACTGCATCCAGGTCCTTCTCCGAAAGTAACATTTGTCCCTTATCCATATTCCAGTCTATTGCGATGTCAGGATCATCAAAACGTATAGACGCTTCCTCCTGAGGCGCATAGACATTGTCCACTTTGTAAGTGAATACAGCCTGGTCGCTCAACACCAAAAAGCCATGGGCAAAACCACGAGGTATGAACAGTTGGCGTTTGTTCTCTTCACTTAACTCCACAGACACATATTGTCCAAAAGTCGCAGAATGACGACGGATGTCGACAGCAACATCAAGCACTTTCCCTTTAATGACTCGCACCAGTTTGGCCTGACTAAATTTTCCTTTCTGATAGTGCAATCCTCTCAGCACGCCAAAGCTCGACATGGATTCGTTGTCTTGTATGAAATCGATCTTTCCTATTTGTTTCTCAAATTCTTCCTTCTTAAATGCTTCAAAGAAATAGCCACGGGCATCTGAAAACACTTTCGGCTCGATAATCCATACACCTTCGATTGCAGTAGAAATATAATTCATATTTAAGTAGCCGTTAATTTGGTCGCACAAAAATAGGAAAATATCACTGATGATGCATCGTTTTCATTAAAGAAATTTAATGGAGTCGAAATGTGACATCTTTCAAATGAAAAGGCTACATTTGCAACATGAATGAATTGTTACAACATATAAAAATACTCTTAATCGAGAATGAATGTGTCATCATCCCCGACTTTGGCGGATTCATAACTTACTATTCTCCAGCACAACATTGCGATGAAAAGCACCTGTTTCTTCCTCCTTATCGCACGGTGGGATTTAACCCCCTGCTCCAGATGAATGACGGTCTGCTGATCCAGTCGTACATGCAAGAATACGAAGTAAGTTACCCGGTCGCTCAAAAAATGGTGGAAACTGCCGTAAATGAATTGTGCGACGTGCTGAACAAAGAAGGACACATACACATCAACGGCTTGGGCGAACTGTCGCTCAATGTGGAAAACACATTGGACTTCCGTCCTGAGAAGCATGACATAACAGCCCCTGCACTCTATGGTTGGCAAGCATTCGAAATGAAAGAAGTCAAAGAACTCCGCCCGGCAAACAGGATACAGCCGGCAAGCCTGACTCCTACAGAGGCACAGCACCATAAAAAGTCCAATACACTGGTCATCAATGTAAACCGGACGTGGCTCAACAACATTATTGCCGTAGCTGCTGCTGTCATCCTCTTCTTCTTGCTCTCCACTCCCGTAAGCAACACGTATGTGGAACCCGAAAGCTATGCATCCCTAGGATATGCAGGATGGTTTGAGCAAATACGCAAACAGTCACTGGCCACCACGCTTATGGAGTCGACACAGACCCCCGTACAGAAAAAACAACAAACCAAAAACATACAAGAAGAGAAAATCCAGCTGGTGTCCACACCCAAAGTGACTCCACGCCAAGCGACCAAACCAACAACAACACCCAAGAAACAACAGGCAGTCCAACCGACCAAGACTGTACAAAAAGCGACAACGACTCCGACGGTTGCCCCTACAAAAACCAGCCAAAAACAATATCACATCATAGTGGCCAGTGTCGGCAATCGTAAAGACGCCGAAAACGCGGTCAAGGAACTTGCAAGCAAAGGCTATCCCGGTGCCACTATCATCGATCGTGACGGACGTGTACGTGTCGCATTAAAATCCAGCTCGGACAAGGAAGCACTCAATACGCAAATGCTGCAGTTAAGAAAGAAAGAAGAGTTTAAAAATGCGTGGATGCTCACGACACGAAACTGATTTCAATACCTTACCTCAAGAAAAGAAATGAAAAGAGTACGATGCCCCAAATGTGACCACTACATCATCTTTGATGAAAAGAAATACACAGAAGGACAGTCACTCATCTTTGTATGTGACGAATGCAAAAAGCAATTCAGTATCCGGATTGGCAAATCCAAATTAAATGAATTGCAGAAAAACGAGAACCCTGACGAACAAGAAAATAAAGACAACTTCGGAAGCATCGTTGTCATCGAAAACGCCTTTGCCTACAAACAAGTCCTGCCACTCAAGGAAGGCGACAACATCATCGGTCGACGCAGCAAAGGCATGGACATCGAAGTGCCCATCGAGACCAATGACCGAAATATGGACCGCCGCCACTGTGTGCTTAATGTAAAACGTGACAAACAAGGGAATGTCATCTACACACTTCGCGACAACAACAGCCTATGCGGTACATTCCTGATGAACGAGCTGCTAGGAGACCATGACCGGGTACGCATCGAAGACGGTGCGATCCTCACACTTGGCGCGACCACAGTCATCCTGCGAGCTGCAGAAAACAAAGACGCTTAAATCCTTTTACCCATGCCCTATAAACTACTGGTACTCGACTTGGACGGCACACTGACCAACAGCCGCAAGGAAATCACTCCCCACACACTCGAAACACTCATTCAGGCACAAGAGCAAGGAATAAAAATCATTCTGGCCTCAGGACGCCCCACCTATGGAGTCGCCCCGATCGCAGACAAACTACGCCTGGCCGATTATGGCGGATATATCCTGTCCTACAACGGCAGTGAAATCATGAACTGGACCAACAAGGAAATCCTGTATGAAAACCGCCTAAAGCCAGAATTGCTACCTTATTTATATGCATGCGCAAAAAGCTATCAGTTTCCGATTGTCACTTACCACAACGAGTTTGTCATCACCGAATACCCTGATGACGAATATGTGCAAAAGGAAGCCATACTCAATGTCATGCGCCTTCAAAAAGTTGACAACTTCCTGGATGCCATCCGTTTCCCGATAGTCAAATGCATGATTGTGGGAGAACCGTCCCGGCTGGTCCTCCTGGAACAGGAAATGCAAGAACGCCTAAAAGGACAAATGGGAGTCTATCGCTCCGAGCCTTATTTCCTCGAACTTGTTCCTGACGGCATCGACAAGGCCAAATCGTTGGCCGTCCTGCTGGAAAAACTTTCAATCAGCCGCGAAGAAGTGATAGCCTGTGGCGATGGTTTCAATGATGCTTCCATGATACGGTTTGCCGGTTTGGGTGTAGCTATGGCGAATGCACAGCCTCTCGTGCGCGAACAGGCAGACTATATCACACTGTCAAATGACTGTGACGGCGTGGCCCATGTCGTGGAAAAATTCGTCTTTCAGCGACCGTTTTGAATTTATAAATACGCAAACGTTTCTCAATAGTACAACTTACATACGAATGACCGTCGTACACAGCCGGGCAATGGTCTCCCGATGAGTGACAAGTATGAGCGTCTTCCCTTCCACCTGCCGGGACAGACGTTCCAGAAGAAGCCGTTCCGTCACATTGTCCACCGATGATGTCGGTTCATCCAACAATAAAACTCCGCCCGGCCGAAGCAAGCCACGGGCGATGGCAATGCGTTGCGCCTGTCCCTCGCTCAAACCTGCTCCGTGTTCCCCGCAACGGGTGTCAAGTCCGTCGGGCAAAGCATAGACAAAGTCGGCTACAGCCGTATGGAGTGCAGCACGAAGTTCATCCTCCGTTGCTTGCGGATTGCCCATCAACAGATTGTCCCGGATGCTTCCGCTTACCAACGTATTGCCTTGGGGCACATAAGAAAGATTGCAACGCGTGAGCGGAGAAGCTTCAACCTGGCTGACCGCATTGTAAAACATGATTTTTCCTTCATCCGGATGCAGCAATCCCAATATCAAGCGAAGCAATGTGCTCTTCCCCACCCCTGTCTCACCAAGAATGACAGTCAGACTGCCCGGAGCAAAGTCATGACTGAAATCAGCCAGCACGCGGCGTTCATTTCCAGGATATGCAAACGACACTCCCTCCGCCCGGATACCCAGGCAACCATCCAGGCGCACAGACACACCTTGTCGTTCCAAAGGCAATGCCTGCAATTCAGCCAGCCGCTCCGCGGAAGTGAACACCCGGATGAAGGAAGGAATCTGACGACTTATATCCACCATAGGACGCTGCACCTGTGCCACTAATTGCAGAAAAGCTGTCATCATGCCGAACGTGACACTCCCATCACGCAAACCAAAGATACCCCAAAGGAAGGCCACGGCATAACCGACAGCAAACCCAAGCTGCACCATCGAGCGTGAAAAGATGGAAAAATCCGTACGTTCCATGACCTTCCGCTGCAAAACCGACTGACACGACACCAGTTTACCGACAGCCCGCGAGGTATATTCCAGCGTACGAATCAAGATACGATGCTGGAGATGCTCTTGCAGATGACTTTGGACCTGGCTGTCCATGTCCCGAATCTCACGCGACATGCGCCGCATACGCCGCACATAACTTTTGCTGAACAGCAAAGCGACAGGCATGATAAATAGAATGATACCAGCCAGACGCATATCGAGACGGGACAGAAAATACAATGCACCTGCCAACTGAACGATGGTGACCAACACAGCCGGAACTGTACGGCACAACGCATCCGTGACCGTCGCCACATCCTCCTCCAGACGGTTCAGCATGTCGCCGGAATGAAGTTTCTCCCGTCCAGTCCACTGGCTCTCCATCATGTGGACAAACAACTTGCGGCGCATTTCGTTCCGCATTTTGATTTCTGCACGGCTGGCCATGCGGCTTCGCATGATAGACAGTCCAAGTTGCATCACGATGCAAGCCACCATCCATCCGATAAACAGCCCCAAGTCATCGCCGGACTCCCCCGTAACAATGTCAATCAAATGTTTGCTGATATACACAGAAAACAGCGAGACACCCACATGGAGCATTCCCGCCAGCGTGCACCACACGACAAGATGCTGATAGCCCCGAGATGCATTCCCAAGCCATCGTACACAGTCTTTTATTTGCATAATGCCTGATTAAATAAATTGAATGCCGCAAACGTCCCTACAAGTATATTATTGGACAGGATAGATGTGTTTGAGTGCATGCAGGGCGATTGAGGATATTGAGTTTATGTCTGACGACTCACAATCCAGCAACAACTTCAAGCGAAAGACCGGTCAACCGGGCTATCGTCTCCGGTGCATATCCCGCCTGCTTCAAATTCATAGCCACTTCCAACTTGCCTTTTTCTACACCTTTCTGCTCCGCATAAGCCAATTCGGATATACGGTCACGCAACACCTTCAGGCTCTCGTCATACTTCTCACGTTCGTCTTTCGACAACGAGGCCAACGTCACCACTTCTTCCAGTTTCTGAAAGACTGACTTACGAGCCTGGAACGGCAATCTTTGTAAAGTATCCATATTCTTCAATACATATATCCATCGTTCAAAATCATTCACGCATTCATCCTCTTCCTTCACGAAGGATGGCAACTCGATGAAGATGAAACGCAACTTGTCACTGAAAATCTCCTGTGTGCTACGGTCGGCCAACAATATATCCGTCCGAAGCTTATGATGATTCGCATCCGGCAAATAGAAATTCAGAAAAAACACCCCATAAACGGCCTTCAAACCATATTTCCACTGAGCGCCCTTGTAACCTTGACGGGCTATCGCCTGAGACAGATAATACACTGTCCTGTCTTTGAAATTAAGGTGATTCTGGTTCTGCATTTCCACGATAAACTGTTCGCCATTCTCATCCGTGCAATAGACATCATATGTCAACCCGCGATCGTCTTCATACAGCGGTATCTGCTCTTTGTCCAACAACGTGATACTTTTCACTTGACGTTCGCCTTCCAACAAGGCATTCAGGAAATCAAGCAACAAGTCCTTGTTGATTTCCTGACCGAAGATGCGCTTGAAGCCCACATCGGTAAAGGGATTGATGAACTTTGACATACGAGGTTCTTATAATGGTTCACTTTCGCAAATATACGCATTTCCTTTGAATAAGTAGAAACTCATATTGAGTTTATATACAATATGAATACCGCAAACGGCTTACATGCACTCAAATTATTATGCTCGACCCACTTGTGGGACGTTTATAAATCCGCTTCTAAAAATCCAAGCCGCACAGCAGCCCATAAGAGATAGCGGCGCAACGGTAAGAGGTGACGCCACAACCGGGCCTTCCGCCGCTCCGCAGACGAGGCACAGTCCACACGCCGATGTCCGTCACGCAGGATGGCAACTGCTTTTCCTACGACATCGCCGACTCGGCATCGCTCCACAGCCCGAAGGTTTCCGTCACCCATGAGTGTCAGCCTGTCGCCTGACAGACGATAAACACGGTGCAACACATAGCCCCGCTCCGGCAAACGGGCCAGCACGATGTCTCCCACACACAGGCTTCCCGCTGCCACCAGCACCAGACTGTCACGCCCGCCGATGATGAAAGGAAGCATGCTGCGTCCCTTGGCCGGTATCGTCACCGAATGCCCCTCAGCCAACAGACGGGCCACTTCGGAGAAGTATTGCGCATTATCCAGCAACACCCTGTCTTGTCTTTTTTTCGTATTCATCCACACAGCATTTTTCTACCTTCTATTCCGCCCGACCTTACCCTCCTTCCGGCTCTCGGACGGAAAGGAAGGCCAGCCCGGACGGAATAGAGGGACGGTCTCATGATGTCCTGACAATCGCGATTCACTCTCCTTCATATTCGCGATTCACTCTGTGTCACTATCGCGATAGTCAGGTGCTCATAATCGCGATAGTAAGCAGGAGTGAATCGCGATTGTCAGAAAAACTCCTCCCAAACAAAAATTCCAAATGTCCGCAAACTGCCTAAACTCAATTCGTAGGGACGCTCGGTCGGAGCGTCCGAATGACAGCACTTTGTTTTTCAATACTTTTCCGAGCGGACGCTCCGACCGAGCGTCCCTACAAGCATATTGTATATGATGATAAGCAAGTCGCAAGAATTAAATGAATATATCCGGCAATTCCTTTGACGCGGACGACGCGGATTTATAATTCA